>Ga0255753_1000255_pt1 | contig 69370 bp, 65 predicted proteins | sample 041ome_10_FD_179953 | JGI IMG/M metagenome (GOLD analysis project Ga0255753, IMG submission 179953) | Coastal salt marsh microbial communities from the Groves Creek Marsh, Skidaway Island, Georgia - 041412US metaG (version 2) | ecosystem: Environmental > Aquatic > Marine > Intertidal zone > Salt...
TGGCCGATCTGGTGGTGACAGATATTTTAATCAAAATGCGATCGGCCCGCCCATGAAATTAGCGCCGCGTGATCAAAACAGCTTTTTCGCGAAACCGCCAAGCGATTTCCGCGCTGTTTTAATTTATGGCGCGGATGCGATGCGTGTCGCGCTGAAACGCGAAGCATTGTTAAAGGCCTTATTGGGCGAAAATGCAGAAACAGAAATGCGGCTGATGCGCCACTCTGCAAGCGAATTGCGCAAAGATCCAGCCCTGTTACAAGATGGGCTAAAGGCCAAGGGGTTTTTCGATGGCCCCCGTGCCGTATTTATTGAGGATGCAACAGAAACAGTTGCCAAAGTCATCATTGATGGTCTGGGCGCTTGGACAACAGGTGACGCAACTATCGTGATCACGGCTGGTGCGTTGAAACCAACGTCATCGCTGCGCAAAACCTTTGAGGGACACAAATCGGCCTATGCGGTTGCGATCTATGACAATCCCCCCACCCGCGCCGAGATCGAGGCAGAACTCGCCCAAGCAGGGCTGCAAAACCTGCCATCAGATGCCATGGCCTATCTGGCCGACTTGGCCAAAATATTGGAACCTGGGGATTTCCGACAGACACTGCAAAAAATCGCATTGTACAAATTCCAAGATACGGCGCCGCTTAGCGCGCAAGACATTGCCGCCTGCGCGCCCATTTCAAATGAGGCAGATTTGGATGATTTGATCCAAGTCGTGGCCGAGGGAAAACCCGCCGAAATTGGCCCAACCATGAGCCGCCTGCAATCACAAGGTGTTCAGCCGGTGACATTGGTAATCGGACTGACCCGACATTTCCGCACCCTATTCACTGTGGCCTGCGATTCGGGTGGGGTTGCGAATGGCATCGGAAAATTACGCCCACCCGTTTTCGGGCCGCGCCGCGACCAAGTGCAGAGACAAGCCGGCAATTGGGGCGCGAAAAAATTGCAACACGCCTTGGGAATTTTAACAGACTTGGATTTGCAACTGCGCTCGGCCAATCAAACGGCACCAGCGATGGGCATTGTCGAACGCGCAATCATTCGTATGGCTATGTTGGCAAAACGATAAAAGCCCGCATCGATGATGCGGGCTTTGTATTGGAATATATTGTTCCGTTATCAATCAGCGCTCAAACCGATATGTCCGCCAATCGCGACCATATCCGACAACAACTTGACCGCGTCATCGACAGGGCCTGGTTCGTTGTTGAATACTTCTTTCGCGTTATCCACGGCCGCACGCGCCTCAGCGATCAATGCCTTGAACGTCTCTTGTGTCATTTCTTCGCGTGGCAAAGCGTTTTCTGCCAAAACAGATAGGGTTTCACCCAGCTCTGCAAAACCACCGGTGACAACATATTCTTTGCTGCCTTCAGTGCTTTCAACGCGCAAAATACCAGGACGCAGGGTCGTAATCAAAGGTGCATGACCAGGCATAGCAGTCAGGTCGCCTTCGGCGCCTGGGATCTGAACCGCTGTTACCTCAAGCGACGCGAGGCGTCGCTCAGGGCTAACAAGGTCAAATTGCATTGTGTTTGCCATTTTGGCCTCCTTTAGGCCGCGTCAGCAGCCATTTTTTCGGCTTTCGCGATCACTTCTTCGATGCCGCCAACCATATAGAAGGCACCCTCGGGCAGGTGATCGTATTCGCCGGCAACAACCGCTTTGAACGATGAAATTGTGTTTTCCAATGGAACCTGAACACCGTCAGACCCTGTAAACACTTTCGCAACGTCGAATGGCTGTGACAAGAAACGCTGGATTTTACGCGCACGAGCAACGGTCAGTTTGTCTTCTTCTGACAGTTCGTCCATGCCCAAAATCGCAATGATGTCTTGCAGTGATTTATAGCGCTGCAAAATACCTTGGACGTCACGCGCCACTTGGTAATGCTCTTCGCCAACAACCGCAGGGTCCATCAAACGAGATGATGAGTCCAGTGGGTCAACCGCAGGATAGATACCCAATTCTGAAATCGCACGAGACAAAACAGTTGTCGCATCCAAGTGCGCAAATGTTGTCGCAGGTGCAGGGTCAGTCAAGTCATCCGCAGGAACATAAACCGCTTGGATCGATGTGATCGAACCGTTTTTGGTTGATGTAATGCGTTCCTGCATCGCACCCATGTCGGTTGCCAATGTTGGCTGATAGCCCACCGCAGATGGGATACGACCCAACAGCGCTGACACTTCGGATCCGGCCTGAGTAAAGCGGAAGATGTTATCAACAAAGAACAGAACGTCTGTACCGGATTGGTCACGGAACTGTTCGGCCAATGTCAAACCTGTCAGGGCAACACGCGCACGCGCACCGGGAGGTTCGTTCATCTGACCGTAAACCAGCGCCACTTGTGATTCCTCTAGGTTATCAGGTTTGATAACGTTGGATTCGATCATTTCGTGGTACAGGTCGTTACCTTCACGCGTACGTTCACCAACACCCGCGAACACTGAGTAGCCTGAGTGCACTTTCGCGATGTTGTTGATCAGTTCCATGATCAAAACGGTTTTACCAACACCGGCACCACCGAACAGACCAATTTTACCACCTTTGGAATATGGTGCTAGCAGGTCGATAACCTTGATACCTGTTACCAGAATTTCTGATTCAGTTGATTGTTCGCTGAACTCAGGTGCTGGTTGGTGGATAGCGCGTGTTTCTTTCGCGACCACTGGGCCCTTTTCGTCAACGGGTTCGCCAACAACGTTCAGAATGCGGCCCAAAGTAGCGTTTCCAACAGGAATAGAGATCGGGGAACCCGAGTCTGTTACTTCTTGGCCACGAACCAAACCTTCGGTTGCGTCCATCGCGATTGTGCGAACGGTGTTTTCACCTAGGTGCTGGGCAACTTCCAGAACCAGTTTTTTACCGTTGTTGTCTGTGTTAAGTGCGTTGAGGATCTCTGGCAGATGATCATCAAACTGCACGTCCACAACGGCGCCGATCACCTGCGTGATTTTGCCTTTTGCGTTTGCCATGTTTTCGTCTCCGGTTCTTAGAGCGCTTCAGCGCCCGAGATAATTTCAATCAATTCGTTGGTAATCACAGCCTGACGCGAACGGTTGTACTGAATCGTCAGTCTGTCGATCATATCGCCCGCGTTGCGTGTCGCGTTGTCCATAGCGGACATACGTGCACCCTGCTCTGACGCACCATTTTCCAGCAGCGCCGCAAAGATTTGCGTTGCAACACCACGAGGCAACAAATCAGCCAGAATGGCTTCCTCGCTTGGCTCGTAATCATACAGCGTGGATTCTACGGCGTCGTTTGCCTCAAATTCAGCTGGAATGATCTGCTGTGCAGTTGGGATTTGGCTAACCACGTTGACAAATTTCGCATAGAAAATTGTCGCCACGTCGAATTCGCCAGCGTCAAAACGTGACAGAACATCTTTGGCAATGCCCTGTGCGTCTGCGTAGCCCAAGCGTTTTACGCCGCTTAGATCCACATGGCCGACGAACAAATCACCGAATTCACGGCGCATTGAATCACGACCTTTTTTACCAACAGTCAAGATTTTAACTGTTTTACCAGCAGCCTTAAGCTCGGCTGCCCGTGTTTTTGCAAGTTTTGCGATGTTTGCGTTGAAACCGCCGCACAGACCGCGTTCGGCTGTCATAACAACCAATAACTGGGTCTGATCACTGCCTGTTCCGCGCAACAACAAAGGCGCAGAGCTGGATCCACCGACCGACGACGCAAGCGCACCCATCACGGCGTTAAACCGTTCTGTGTACGGGCGCGACGCCTCGGCTGCATCCTGGGCGCGGCGCAATTTTGCTGCCGCGACCATTTGCATCGCCTTTGTGATCTTACGAGTGTTCTTAACACTCTCGATCCGGTTTTTTAAGTCCTTCAGACTTGGCATAGCCTCGTCCCCTTACTTATGCGAAATCAGCTGCGAATTCATCCAATGCGGCGCGGATTTTGTCTTCCGCTTCGCCTTTGATCTTTGGATCTTCTTTGGTGATGTAGTCCAGCAGGTCAGCTTTCTTGCCGCGTAGGTGCGCCAACAGGCCCGCCTCATAGCGACCAACGTCTTTCACAGCGACTTTGTCCAGGTAACCGTTCACACCCGCGAAAATCATGCAGACGATTTCAGCGTTTGTCAGTGGCGAATACTGTGGCTGTTTCATCAGCTCGGTCAGACGCGCACCACGGTTCAACAATTGTTGTGTCGCCGCGTCCAGATCGGAACCAAACTGCGCAAATGCCGCCATTTCGCGGTACTGCGCCAGTGACAGTTTCACCGGACCTGCAACAGATTTCATCGCGTTTGTTTGCGCGGATGAACCCACACGAGAAACGGACAGACCTGTGTTCACAGCTGGACGGATACCTTGGTAGAACAATTCTGTTTCCAAGAAGATCTGACCGTCTGTAATCGAAATCACGTTTGTCGGAATAAAGGCTGATACGTCACCACCTTGGGTTTCGATGATTGGCAGAGCTGTCAAAGAACCGTTACCATGGTCGTCGCCCATTTTCGCAGAACGTTCTAGCAAACGTGAGTGAAGATAGAAAACGTCACCTGGGTACGCTTCACGTCCTGGAGGACGACGAAGTAGCAATGACATCTGACGATATGCAACCGCTTGCTTTGACAAGTCATCATAGATGATCAGGGCGTGCATGCCGTTGTCGCGGAAATATTCTGCCATCGCAGTTGCCGCATATGGCGCCAAGAACTGCATTGGTGCAGGGTCAGAGGCAGTCGCAGCCACAACGATTGAATAATCGATCGCGCCGGATTCTTCCAACTTTTTCACCAGCTGTGCAACTGTTGAACGCTTTTGGCCAACCGCAACATAGATGCAGTAAAGCTTTTTGCTTTGATCGTCGCCAGCTGCATCGTTGTACGATTTCTGGTTCAAAATGGTGTCTAGTGCCACAGCTGTTTTACCAGTCTGACGGTCACCAATGATCAATTCACGCTGTCCACGACCGATCGGGATCATCGCGTCAACGGATTTCAGACCAGTCGCCATTGGCTCGTGAACTGATTTACGTGGGATAATGCCCGGCGCCTTTACGTCAGCAACGCGACGCTCGGAACCATCGATTGGGCCCTTGCCGTCCAGCGGGTTGCCCAAACCGTCAACAACGCGACCCAGCAGGCCCATGCCTGCAGGAACGTCCACGATTGAGTTGGTGCGCTTAACAACGTCACCTTCTTTAATGTCGCGGTCAGAACCAAAGATAACGACACCAACGTTGTCGGACTCTAGGTTCAATGCCATGCCCTGAATTCCACCTGGGAATTCGACCATTTCACCGGCTTGGACGTTGTCCAGGCCATATACACGTGCGATACCGTCTCCGACAGACAGAACGCGGCCTACTTCGGCAACTTCGGCGTCTTTGCCAAAGTTTGTGATCTGCTCTTTTAGGATCGCAGAAATCTCGGCTGCTTGGATACCCATTTATCCGACCTCTTTCATTACATTCGATAGGGAATTGAGCTTGGAGCGGATCGACGTGTCGATCATCTGCGAGCCCACCTTAATAACAAGACCGCCGATTAATTCTTCATCAACAGTCGCGTCAATCTTTACATCCTTGCCAATGCGCGCTTTGATCGCCTTGGCCAGTTTGTCTGTTTGTGTCTTGGTCATCGCTTTCGCCGAGATAACTTCGGCGGTGATTTCGCCTTTCTCTTCGGCAATCAAAGCCCGCAGTTGCGCAACCAAAGCTGGCAGTACGAATAAACGACGCTTAGACGCCATCAACGCCAGCGTGTTGCTGACGATGGGCATTAATTTCATTTTTTTGGCAACAGCTGCTATCGCGTTTGCCTGATCTTCACGGCTGACAACTGGAGAGTTGATCAGATCACGAATATCAGAGCTGTCCGCAAGAACAGTGTCTAAGTCTTGAACATTAGACTCAAGTGTTTTCAGATCCGAGGCGTCTTTGGCCAATTCAAAGACGGCCGATGCATAACGCGCGGCTATGCCGGATGAGATCGAAGCTGGTTCGGACACGTCCACCCTTCCGGTTTTTGGCCCCGGCTAAATGCACACAAATGTATACAAATTCCAAGGGCGTTGATTATGCAATGCCGAAGCAAAGCCTGTAATTCCAGCGGGGGTGTAACAGAGCATTTCGTTCCAAGCAACATACTTTAGCATTTTTTTGGGCTACTAAATTGCCTTATAAATAGTGGACTTAGCCAAAGTGCGACGTAATGCGCAATTTTTTCAGACTTTAACAGTTTGATTTTGACGGTATTCTTGATTCCTTATCCACCCATTTTGGTCAAATTCGACAATTCGCGCCCCTGAAACGAACGCGGCACCGGCCTGGGGGCAGGTTTTCCAAATCCCCCCAAGACGGCTAGGCTGGCACGACTGGACTGGCGCTGTGTCAGCCCTTTGGGGATATTGACTCGTGTGGTCGCCTCGATCAGCAAAACACCGCCTGCAAAAAATGGGGATCTGCGACCGACATTTTCCAGCATCGGACCCATTTTTTGCCAAATGCGTCGATGCGATGGCGGGATATACAATGCCGAGGCATGGCGTTCTGTCGAAAACCCATGCAAACGCAACATGTTTTCCAGCTGACCCAACGAATATGGCCGCCCAAACCCCATGGGCGTCAAATCACTACGCGACCAAAGTCCACCACGATTGGGAACAATAAACATCACACGCCCCCCTGGCCCCAGGACCCTGCGTGTTTCTTCTAGCATGGCACTTGGATGATCGCTGACCTCTAGCCCGTGCATAATCACCAAACGATCAACGTGACCCGTTTCAATCGGCCAATTATGTTCATGGCACAGTACCGATACATTCGGCTGCCCTGCCGGCCACGGCATAACACCCTGTGGCGCGGGCATCAGCCCGATGACGCGTCTGGCATGCGGCAAATACGGACGCAGCAAAGGAACCGCGAAACCGTATCCCACAACGGTTTGCCCCGTTGCATCGGGCCATAATTCCAGCAACCGCGTTCGGATCGCGCGCTGCGCCACACGCCCCAAGGTTTGGCGGTAATAAAAATTTTTTAAGTCCTGCACATCTAGATGCATTGCACCACCCATCCATTCGCGTACACTCGACGCTAACATGATTGATCAAATTGGAAAAGACTATGACACTCGAACATATTACGATCCCATGCCTGAATGATAACTATGCGTACCTAATCGCTGACACCGACACAGGCAGCTGTATTCTGATCGACGCACCACAGGCCGCGCCCATTCTAGATACGTTACAAAAACGCGGCCTGAACCTGTCGCACATTTTGATCACCCACCATCACGACGACCACACCCAAGCCGTTCCTGACATCTTGGCCCAGCATCGTGCAACAGTCATCGGTGCCAAGGCAGACGCGCACCGTTTGCCCCCCCTAGACCAAGCGGTTGAGGATGGACAAATCATTTCCATAGGCGCACATGACTGTCACATTATGGATGTCTCTGGCCATACGTTGGGCCATATCGCGTTCCATTTTCCAAACCTAGGATATGCCTATACAGCCGATAGCCTGATGGCATTGGGGTGCGGACGTTTATTCGAAGGGACCCCAGATCAGATGTGGGCCAGCTTGCAAAAACTGGCATCACTTGGCGATGACACAATCATTTGTTCTGGGCATGAATATACGCTAGCCAATGCCGCCTTTGCAAAAACAATTGACCCGACAAACGCAAACCTGATGCAACGCTGTGCCGACATTCAGGCCGACCGTGCGGCTGGCCGTTTTACCGCGCAGGTCAAACTGGGCCTGGAAAAACAAACCAACCCATTTTTGCGCCCGCACTGCCCCGCCATCCGCGAAACGCTAAATATGGCCAATGCCAGTGATGTTGACGTGTTCGCTGAAATTCGTCGACGAAAGGATAATTTTTGAAAATTTTGACGAAATTCACGCGAAATTTACAGTTTGTGGCATGAAAATCGCAAATAGGGCTTGAACACGCCACAGTTCGAACCAAACATTATATATGCGGGTCGTAATCGAGCGACCCAAACATTTAGAAAGAAAGGAGCACCTAACGTGCCTTCATTCTCGCCCACACTTGAAACCGCAATTCATGCAGCGCTTGCGCTTGCGAACGCACGTTCGCACGAATTCGCAACCCTAGAACATTTACTTTTGGCATTACTGGATGAACCGGATGCGGAACGTGTTTTATTGGCCTGTGACGTCGAAATTCCACAACTGCGCCAAACATTGCTGGAATATTTGGATGATGACCTGACATCCTTGATCGCCGAAATAGAAGGGTCCGAAGCGGCGCCGACAGCTGCGTTTCAACGTGTCATTCAACGGGCGCTCATCCATGTGCAATCCTCTAGCCGCAAAGAGGTGACTGGCGCAAATGTATTGGTTGCCATGTTTGCGGAACGCGAATCCAACGCCGCCTATTTCCTACAAGACCAAGACATGACCCGCTATGACGCGGTCAATTTCATCGCCCACGGTGTGGCCAAGAACCCGCAATTTGGTGAATCCCGTCCCGTCAGTGGCGCCGAAAACACCGAGGATGCGTTTTCATCTATGTCCGGATCGACCAGCGATGACACCAAGAAAGAAAGCGCATTGGCCAAATATTGCGTTGACCTGAACGTCAAAGCATCCAAGGGCGATATTGATCCTTTGATCGGCCGCCACGATGAAGTTGAGCGGTGCATTCAGGTGCTATGCCGGCGTCGCAAAAACAACCCGCTGTTGGTTGGCGATCCAGGCGTGGGCAAAACCGCAATTGCCGAAGGATTGGCACGGCGTATCGTGTCCCAAGATGTTCCCGAGATTTTGTCAAATACGACCATTTTTTCGCTGGATATGGGATCGTTGCTTGCAGGCACACGCTATCGCGGTGATTTCGAAGAACGCCTAAAGGCCGTGGTCCAAGAGCTGGAAGACCACCCAGATTCCGTTTTGTTCATCGATGAAATTCACACCGTCATTGGTGCCGGCGCCACATCAGGCGGCGCGATGGATGCGTCAAACCTGTTAAAACCTGCATTGCAGGGTGGCAAATTGCGCACGATGGGATCAACCACCTACAAAGAGTTCCGCCAGCATTTCGAAAAGGACCGCGCCCTAAGCCGCCGGTTCCAGAAAATTGACGTCACCGAACCATCGGTTGACGATACAGTCAAAATCCTGAAGGGGATCAAAGGGTATTTCGAAGATCACCATTCGATCAAATATACCGCAGATGCTATCAAAACTGCCGTCGAATTGGCCGCACGATACATCACCGATCGCAAATTGCCCGACAAGGCCATCGACGTCATTGACGAAGCAGGCGCGGCACAGCGTCTGTTGCCAGAAAGCAAGCGTCGCAAAACAATCGGTGTCAAAGAAATCGAAACAGTGGTCGCGAAAATCGCACGGATCCCGCCAAAAACCGTGTCCAAGGACGATGCCGCCACCCTGCGCGATCTGGAATCCAGCCTCAAACGCGTGGTCTTTGGCCAAGATACCGCGATCGAGGCCCTGTCAGCCGCGATCAAGCTGGCGCGTGCCGGTCTGCGCGAACCTGAAAAGCCCATTGGCAGCTATCTGTTTGCGGGCCCAACGGGTGTCGGTAAAACCGAAGTTGCAAAACAGTTGGCCGACACGCTGGGCGTGGAATTGCTGCGCTTTGACATGTCCGAATACATGGAAAAACACGCAGTCAGCCGTTTGATTGGTGCCCCCCCCGGCTATGTTGGGTTTGATCAGGGTGGCCAGTTAACCGATGGGGTCGATCAGCACCCGCATTGTGTTCTGTTGCTGGACGAAATCGAAAAGGCCCATCCAGACGTCTATAACGTCCTGTTGCAAGTCATGGATCACGGCACATTGACCGATCATAACGGACGTTCGGTGGATTTCCGCAATGTGATCCTGATCATGACATCCAACGCCGGTGCTGCGGAACAGGCCAAGTCTGCCATTGGATTTGGTCGTGATCGTCGCGAAGGCGAAGACACCGCCGCAATTGAACGCACCTTTACCCCCGAATTCCGCAACCGTTTGGACGCGGTGATCAGTTTCGCGCCATTGCCGAAATCAATCATTTTGCAGGTTGTCGAAAAATTCGTTCTGCAGCTTGAGGCACAGTTAATGGATCGTCATGTTTCGTTTGAACTGACCAAAGCGGCTGCCGAATGGCTGGGCAACAAAGGGTATGACGAAAAAATGGGCGCACGCCCCTTGGGCCGCGTGATCCAAGAGCATATCAAAAAACCACTGGCCGAAGAATTGCTGTTTGGCAAATTGGCCAAGGGTGGTTTGGTACGCGTCACGGTGCGCAATGGTGAATTGCAACTGGATATTCGTGGACCAGAAAACCGGCAGATTTCGGGTGACAAACCGCCCCTGCTGACGGCGGATTGATCCACCTTTGATGCACCCCTAGTACAGATTGACAGCGCGGCCTTTCGGGGCCGCGTTATCGTTCGGTCAGCTTGATTTCAATGCGGCGATTGCGGGCACGCGCTTGGGCCGTGTTTTCGTCGGAAATGGGTTGATATTCGCCAAACCCATTTGCCGCCATGCGGTCCGCCGGCATCCCCAAATCATCGACCATATAGCGCACCACAGACAATGCGCGCGCTTGGCTCAGTTCCCAGTTATCGCGGAATTCACCCGTTCCCGACAGCGGGATGTTATCAGTGTGTCCATCCACGCGCAAAACCCAATCAACCCCGTCGGGGATATCATTCATCACCGATTTCAGGATGGTCGCGACCTGTTCAATTTCCACCATTCCGGTGCTTTGCAATTCAGCCTGACCGGGGTCAAACAGAACCTCGGACGAAAATACAAACCGATCGCCCACAATCTGCACGCCATCTTGGCCTGCCAAAATTTCACGCATTCTGCCAAAAAATTCGGATCGGTATTTTGCCAATTCTTCGGCCTGACTGGCCAGACGATCACGCTCTTGCTGTAATCGCAAGCGCTCGGCCTCTTCTAATTTGCGGTTTTTGCGTTCTTCGGATGCGACACGGGCCAGTGCGGCATTCAACCGATTGCCCATATTTTCCAACTGCGCTTGGCTCTCGATATCTTTGACCTCGGATTGTTCCAGCAATCCTTGCAGTTTTTGCATTTCTTGTCGCAGGGTCGCGACCTGTTGGTTGAGCAGCGCGGTTTGTTTTTCTGCCGCGATCAAGTCTTGGGCCTGTTTGGTGGCCAAGCTGCTGGCATCCGCCAGCTGCTGACGCGCGTTTTGCAACAGCGCGTTGATGCGCTCTTTCTCGGATGTTTCGGTTTGGGCCAATTCATCGGCCGCCAAACGCGCGGCCAGTGCAGTTTCCAACTGACTGCGCAGATCTGTGACCTGATTTTGCGCCGACAACTGATTGGCCAAGGCCTCGGCCAATTTCTGTTCCAAGGTCGCAGTGCGTATGACCGCTGTATCAGATTGATCCACCACACTTTGCAAAGTATCCAATCGGCTTTGCAAATCCGCTTGGGTCCGTTCCAATTCCACATTGGCCGTTTGTTCCGATTTCAATGCGGCCAAGGCCTGAACCAGATCCTGTTGCAGCGAAGTCAGCTGTTGTTCTTGTTCCTTGGACTGGTCTTGGGCCAATTGCGCTTGAGCCTGTTGGGCTTGTAGCTGCTGTTCCAACGCCACCTGACGCGCCAGTGCAGCCGCAAGGGCCAAGTCCCCGTCTTGGATCAAACGCGCATTTTCGCGATTTTCCGTTTGCAACCGATCTATTTCAGACTGCTGCGTGGTTATCGTGGCGTTCAGTGAAAACATCGCATCGTTTAATTTGTCCTGCAAATCAGCCTTGGCCTGATCGGCGGCGGCCAACAGGGTCAAGGTATCTTCGGCCTGTTTACGCTGCTGTTCCAATGCCAATGTCATTGCAGTCAATTCAGCGTCGGCATTTTCCAAACGTTTGCGCAATTCCTGCGCAGCGGCGGCGGATACCAATTGCGCAGCCTCAGCCGCGCTAAGCTGATCATTTAGATCGGCAATTTGGGTTGATTGATTTTGCAGCTGCACTTGGGCGGCGGCGGCATCAGACTTAAGGCTGGCGATCAAGGCTTGCAATGCGTCACGCTCGGCGGCTTTGCGGCGGGCCTCTTCTGCGGCAAGGTCGATTTCATCACGCGCGGTCGCCAAGGCCAGCGACAGGGCCTGCTGTTCGGATAGCAATGCTTGTTTGTCCGCCTCTAGCGACTGAATGGCGGCCTGATTTTGCGACTGCTGCGCCAACAGGCCGGCCACCTGTGCCTCATACGCGGTGATCTGGTTGGTGGCATCAGACAGCGCAGCGGCTTGCGTATCGCGTTCCTGCGTCAGCGCGGCAATCAACGCGGATTGCTCTGCCAACTGATCCTGTGCGCTGACCAAACTGGAACTCAGCGTGCCCAATTCCGTTTCCAAATCTGCCACGCGGCTGCGTTCCATGCCCAAAGCCTGTGCCATACTGGCAATTTCTAAGCTAAGCGTATTTAATTCGGTTTCCTGCCCTGAAATGGTTTCACGCAACACAAACTGAATGACCATAAAAATGGTCAGAACAAACATCAATACCAGCAAAAGGCCGGTCATCGCATCCACAAACCCCGGCCAGATGGATGCCTGAAACCGTTGTCCTGTGCGCCGCGATAACCCCATGCTGGCCCCCTAGCCCCGATCCGACCGTTTGCCTGCGTCGATTTCGGTCAGCGCTTGGACCAAGGCATTGGTCAGCGCCTGAATATCACTGCGAATGGCGGTCAATGTTTCCTGACGCCCTGCGGCCACATCCTCCATCAGGTGCAACATCTGGACGTCGATTGACCGCAGACGCATACGGCTTTCGGCATCGACAGCATCATTTTGTTCCATCGCAGATAGCACGGCCAATAATTTTTCCTGCCCCTCGGCCACACGTTCCAAGGCGCTGTTGGCCGGCGCGCTTTGTTCCAAGCGGTCCGTCAAACGTTCCAGTTTGCTGGATAGATCAGATATTTTTTCGTCCACCATACCGCGGGTTTGGTCAGATTGGGCGAACATGACGCGCATCGCCTCCATCTGTTCGGACATTTGATCCAGTACAGCCGTGAACATGGCGCTGTCGCCCGACATTTCGCCATCGCCTGACGAAAACCCCAGCCGCGTCATGGATGATAACCATTCCTCAAGCTCGCGGTAAAATCGGTTTTGACCGTGGCCTGCAAACAATTCCAACAGGCCCACGATCAACGATCCTGCCAAGCCCATCAGCGACGACGAAAATGCAACGCCCATGCCGCCCAGCTGGCCCTCAAGCCCGCTCATCAAACGGGAAAACACCTCGAACCCGGTTTCGCCATCTTGGGGGGCCAGCGATCGGATGGTTTCGACCAAGGCAGGCACCGTTGTGGCCAAGCCATAAAATGTGCCCAACAGCCCCAGAAAAATCAGCAGGTTGACCACATATCGTGTAAATTCACGCGCCTCTTCGATGCGAGTGGCAACAGAGTCCAGAATGGATCGGGTTGACGATGCCGCAATTTGCATCCGCGTTCCGCGCGTGCGCAACAGGGTTGCCAAAGGCGCCAAAATCTGTGGGGCGCGCGATGATTGATTGCTGGAATCTTGGGCGAAATTTTCGATCCAACGCACCGAATAAATCAACTGTGCAACCTGATAAATGCAGCTTAGGACACCAATCGCAAAGACCAGAAAAATAAATCCGTTCAGGTAAATGTTCGCGGTCATAATGCCCACAAACTGTGGCAGTGCCATAAACACACCTGCCCCTGTCAGACCCATGGCGACCAGCATCATCAGAATTTGACGGATCGGTTGGGAAAAATGCAGCTTTGCTGGTATCGGCTGATCCATTTGTGCCTCGGGGGTTGCTCTATCTTTGTTGACCATAAAACGACCTAGCCTGTTAATCCAAGTCTATTCGCTGCGTATGGCATGAACTTGGTCCACCAACCATTGTAAATCTGCATCGTTTATCCCTAAACCGTCCAAATGTGATGCTGTGTTGCACAGGTATTCCCAATTTGGCCCCCGCCCGCCAACAGCATGCGCAATGATACGGGCCTGTTCGTCTAGTGGCAAATCACCACAATATTGATCATGGTCGGGGTCGATCACATATGTGACGGCCGCCAAAACACGGCCATCTGCCAGGGTGATGTCCAATTCTTTTTCCAAATATGCAGAGGACACCAATTCGCGTTCGCGCAGATATGCCAATGTTTCGTCGACACAGGCATCCGCGACACGAAATGCCATGCCGTCACACCGCGCCCCTTGGGTATAATCCAATGCCAGCACCAATCCGGGGTCGGCCAGCGTCCCCCTGTGGTGAATGGACCGCATACAGAAAGAGCGATGATAATCCGGCAAATGCGCCAGTTGCGTTTCGACATATTCAAAGCCGGGGTTCCACAACAGCGACCCATAGCCAAAAACCCACATTGCAGTTTCTTTCTTGGTTGTTTTCCCGCCTGTTTAACGCCAATCTGCACCAAAGGCAAAGAGGCGAGACCCATGCAGCGCATTATTTTATTTACAGTTGGCTTAGCGATCCTGTGGTCCATCAATTGGGGGTGGGGATATTCGCGTAATATGGATGATACACGTGCTTGGTTTGATGCCCCCGCAGCGCAGGTGGGCGACGTATCCCAACGCGGATTTCCCAGTCGCTATGACGTGACCTTGGACGATGTGGCGATACCGGCAATTGGGTTTACGGCAGAATTTGTGCAAATTTTGCGCGTGGTTTATAACGCGGACCATCGCATTATCGTGTTGCCCGATGAATTCACCCTGATGGGCCAACCTGTTTCGGGCACAGGATTTCGCGCATCGGTCGTGCGCGATGGGGATTTTGCCCGCATCACTATCGAAGGGCGCGACATCACCCTGCCCCAAGGTCTGCGTGCGGCGCATGGGCAAATTTCCATGATCCCTGACGTAGGACTGGGGCAATATAAACTCTATGTCGCACTTGATGCAGCGACGCTGAACGGCACGACCCTGGCCACGCCCATTCAGATCACAGCCGATGTGACACTGCCTGAAACCATCGACCCCAGTTCGCTGACATCCGTTTTGCCTGGTCTATCTGGATGGGGCAAAACCGATGTCACCGTGGTCACGCCCGATGAAACCCTGTCCAACCTAATCCTGGACGCAATGACACGCACCCTGTCTGGGCCTGTGCCGCAGTCGGCGGACATGGACGCGCTGCTGGCATGGGTTGCAACATTGATGGGATCGGCCGCATACCAATCCGGTCAGGGATCATGACATGACACAGCACCCACCCCAGACCGGTCCCCGAAATTTGATCACCGATGTTGATGGTGTTCTGGTGGGGCACGCCAGTGATCCAAACATTTGCACAGGGGTCAGCGTGATCACGTCTGATCGGCCCTTTGTTGCGTCCTATCACGTGATGGGGGGCGCACCGGGGACGCGCGACACCGATTTGCTGGCCCCTGATAAAACCGTGTCAGACATTGATACGATTGTGCTGTCTGGCGGATCGGCCTTTGGTCTGGATGCGGCATCGGGTGTATCGGATGCACTGCGCCAACAGGGGCGCGGGTTTGCCGTGGGTGATATGACCGTTCCCATCGTTCCCGCCGCAATTTTGTTTGATCTGGCGAATGGTGGGACCAAGGATTGGGACACATCACCCTATCCCGATTTGGGGCGGCGCGCCTATGCGGCGCGGGGCGACCAATTTGATCTGGGCACAATCGGCGCAGGCTATGGCGCATTATGTGGCACGATCAAGGGCGGACTGGGGTCTGCATCGCTGCACCTGTCTGGGGGCGGTATGATCGGGGCAATGATCGCTGCCAATCCCGTTGGCAACCCCTGCGATGGCGCGGGGCGATTTTGGGCGGCCCCCTATGAATTAAACGGTGAATATGGGGGAATGGGCAGTCCCAAAACGGACGGACAGATATATGACCTAGCCCTTACAAAATTGGGGGCCTTGCACCCCAACCAAAACACCACAATCGGGATTATCGCCACTGATATCACATTGGACAAGGCACAGCTGGCGCGGCTGGCGACCGCGGCCCATGACGGGATCGCGCGTGCAATCAGCCCCGCACATTTGCCATTTGACGGCGATTTGATTTTTGCCATATCCACGGCCAAACGGCCCGCGCCCGCAACCCCGCATGCCATGGCCGAACTATGCCATTTCGCAGCCGCCTGCGTTGCGCGATCTGTGGCGCGCGGTGTTTATCATGCAACAGCCCATCCGACAGATGTGAAACCCAGTTGGGCCGCGGCCTATGGCGACCCTTTGTCATGGAAAAAATCATAGATTTTTTCGGCCAAGGCGTCCGATACCCCATCGACGGCTTTTAGGTCGGACAGGTTCGCGCGACTGACGGCCTTGGCCGATCCGAAATGGGCCAACAATGCCTTTTTCCGTGCGGCACCTACCCCATCGATTTCATCCAATGGATTGGCAACAAAGGCCTTGGATCGCTTGGCCCTATGGGTGCCAATGGCGAAACGGTGCGCTTCGTCGCGCAGGCGTTGGATATAGTACAGCACGGGATCATTGCGTTGCAGCGCAAAGACGGGTTTTCCTGTGACGTGAAATTCCTCTTTGCCGTGGTCGCGATCAACGCCTTTGGCCACGCCGACCATGGCCACATCCTGCACACCCAAATCGTCCATAATTTCGCGCACGGCTGATACCTGTCCAGCACCCCCGTCGATCAACAACAAATCCGGCCAAGTGTCCGATTGGCGTTGCGGATCCTCTTTCAACAGGCGTTCAAAGCGGCGGCGCAGCACCTCTTTCATCATGCCAAAATCGTCGCCGGGGGTCAGATCGGTGCCCTGAATATTAAATTTGCGATATTGGTTTTTCATCAATCCATCGGGACCTGCCACCACCATGGCCCCCACCGCATGCGCCCCCTGAATATGCGAGTTATCATAGATTTCAATCCGCTCTGGCGGCTGTTCCAGATCAAAGGCATCCGCAACCCCGCGCAGCAATTTGGCTTGGGTTGCACTTTCGGACATGCGACGGGCCAAGCTTTCTTTGGCATTGCGCAAGGCACCTGAGACCAATTCCAATTTTTCGCCCCGCTGCGGCACGACCAAATCCACCTTGCGGCCTGCGCGGTCGGACAGCAAATCCTGCACCAAATCCGCGTTTTCGATGTCGTGGGACAAAATCAACTGCTTGGGCGGTTCTTTGGTGTCGTAGAACTGCGATACGAATGCCTCTAATACCTCGGCATGGGAATTATCGGGGGCGATACGGGGGTAAAAATCGCGGTTACCCCAGTTTTGATTGGCGCGAATAAAAAACACCTGAACACAGGCCTGCCCCCCTTCGATATGCAGGGCGATGATATCGGCCTCGGGGACAGTGCGCGGGTTGATGCCTTGGGCGGTTTGCACCTGCGTCATGGCGCGAATACGGTCGCGCAGGCTGGCGGCTTTCTCAAACTCCATCGCGTCGGACGCTGCCGCCATTTGTTTGGCCAGTGTTTCCTGAATTTGCGTGGATTTCCCCGACAAAAACCGCTGGGCATCGCGCACCGCCTCGGCATAGTCCGATTTCGATATGCGACCCACACAGGGCGCGGTGCAGCGTTTGATTTGATATTGCAAACAGGGCCGCGTGCGCGTGTCAAACATACTGTCCGAACAATTACGCAGCAAAAACACCCGCTGTAATTGCGCCAAGGTATAATTCACCGCACCCGCCGAGGCAAAGGGGCCATAATAGGTGCCCTTTTCTTTTTTAGCGCCGCGGTGTTTTTTGATTTGGGGGAAATCGTGATCTGTGACCAGAATGTTTGGAAAACTTTTGTCATCACGCAGCAACACGTTATAGCGCGGCTTTAGCTGCTTGATCAGGTTTTGTTCCAGCAGCAAAGCCTCGGTTTCGGTTTTTGTAGTCAAAAACATCATTTGCGCGGTTTCCGAAATCATCCGCGCGATGCGACCTGAATGGCCGTGTGGACGGGCATAATTTGAAACGCGTGCTTTCAGATTGCGGGCTTTGCCAACGTATAACACCCGCGCTTGGGCATCCAACATGCGATACACGCCTGGGGAATGATCCAGTTGTCGCACATAGTCTTGGATTAAGTGATGGCCCGTTTTATCCGTCATGCTGCCCGATACCCTGTGATTTTTCAGTGATACAGCGATTCTATGTGTCGCTGCAATTTTCCATACCCAAATTCAAGGGTAAACCTTTCCACGGAACCTGTGGATAAGTCTGATGATAACTTTTGGAAACGCAGGATTTTTCCTTATTTTTTGGTGATTTCGTTAATTTGCACAAAAATTAGGCAATACTGTAAGCATTTGATTCAAAATGTTATTTTTTTATTGTTAGCACCAACACCTTGAATTTTATACATTTTTGTAAACTTTTGTGACGGTTATTTGACAGAGGGGACAACTTTTGGCGCACCACCTTGGCGCGAACTATTCCACGCCAAGGACATCTGGCGTTTGCCAAGCCAAATGTTGGCCGCCATCTACGCAAATTAATTGCCCTGTGACGGCCGGAGCATCCAAAAAATACCCCAAAGCGGCACAGATATCTTGGGGGTTAGATCCGCGCCCCAACACCGTGTTTTTGCGCTGATTTTCGAAATGCTCATTGCTTTGGCGTGCGCCAATTAATGTGGGGCCCGGGCCAATGGCATTTACCCGCACATCAGGTGCCAAAGCGCGTGCGGTGGTTTGGGTCATCGCCCACAGCCCCATTTTCGCGATGGTATACGACATAAATTCAGGCGTCAGCTTTCGCACCCGCTGGTCCAGCATGTTGATGATCAATCCGCTGGCAACGGGTTCATTGCAGCTGTCGATTGCACCCTTGGGCACCTGACGCGCAAATTCTTGGGTCAAGACGAATGGCGCGCGCAGATTGCTTTCCATATGGCGATCCCACGACTGGCGCGATGCTGTGTCCAGATTGTCGTATTCAAACACTGACGCGTTATTGATCAAAACATTCAGCGGTCCACCCAGCGCATCGACGGCTTGGGCGATTAGCGGTGTCACTTGGGCTTCGTCCAAAATATCGGCCTGAACCGCGACAGCAACGCGCCCCAGCGCTTGGATTTCTGCGACGGTGTCTTGGGCCGCTTGGGCAGATCCATTGTAATGGATGGCAACATCATAGCCACGATTTGCCAAATACAGTGCCATAGCACGGCCCAATCGTTTCGCCCCGCCCGTTACAAGTGCGCGCATGTTTGGATCCTTGTTTTTATTATAACAGTGTGACCACATAACTAGCGTAAAGCGCTAGCAGGACAATGCCCCATCTGCGACCCAATCGCCATCCCAGAAATACAAACGGGGTCATCAGAACCGACACAGCCAACATAACCCACAAATCATAGGTCAAAAATTCGGACGCAACGCTGATCGGCGCGACCAAAGATGCAACACCGATGATCCCCGCAAGATTGAATAAATTCGATCCAATCACATTGCCCAAGGCAACGTCAGCCTGTTTACGAATAGCCGCCATGACGGTTGTCGCCAGTTCGGGTAAGGACGTTCCAATCGCAACCAATGTCAGCCCGATGACCGTGTCTGACACACCAAAATTGCGCGCAATTTCACTGGCCGCATCGACCAAAATATTGGCCCCCAAGGGCAGACCAATCAATCCCAGCAGCAAAAACAGTAGGATTTTCCACATCGGCAATGCGGGGTCTGCGCCCTCAAGGTCGTCTAGCAAGTCATCCTCGGGCTGCATCTGGCGTCGTGCGTCATATATATTTTCGCCCAGAACCAGCGCCAGCGCCGCCAAAAGAACCAAGCCCTGCCACATGCCAAATTGTCCCGTAAATGCCAGCGCAATAAACAAAACTGATATGCCAAGCATAAAGACCAAGCTTTTGCGGGAATCTGATCCATTCGTGTCCATGGTCGAAATTAACGCGGGCACCCCTAGAACCAACAGGACATTCGCGATGTTTGAACCGACCACATTCCCCATCGCAATGCCAGACACACCCTGCAGCGCAGCCTGAATGGCCACCAATAATTCAGGCGCCGAGGTGCCAAATGCCACAATCGTTAGCGACACGATCAACGCAGGTATGCCCAACCGCAGGCTAAGGTTCACAGCACCGCGCACCAAAAAATCGCCCGCAACGACCAATAAAACGAACCCGAAAGCTGTCAAAACCCATGCCATGATTATTTACCGTTGGTTGCACGAACACTTGGTTCGTCCGATTTGAAATTTCCCACATTTGCGGCATTTTCGGGTGCGAATGGATTTGGGCGCAATCACGTGCAGTTTACCAAACATCGCCAAAACACCGATGAGGATTAAAAATAAAACGACTGCTTTGATAATCATGATTACAATCCAAACTGAGCAAAGGCAGCGCGTTCCTGAACATAGGTTGTCACGCCATCCGCAACCGCCATGCCAATGCGTTGGCCAATTGATTTTTTCACACCATAGTGACGATAGCGCAGTTTTTCGCCAAACCGTTTGCGCAGCACGTCATCCATATGGCCCAACCCGTCAATCAAACCCAAATCGACCGCGCTTTGTCCTGTCCAAAATTCACCTGTAAACAAATCCTGATCCCCGACCAACCGCGTGCCGCGGCGGGCGGTGATGTGGTCTTGGAACGCGGTGTGCATTTCGTTCAATATACGGTGCAGACGCTCGATATCTTCTGGTTTTTGTGGTTGGAATGGGTCCAACGTGGATTTTGATTTGCCCGCTGTATGAACGCGCCGTTCCACGCCGTGGCGGGTGATGAAATCTTGGAACCCGAAACCTGCGGAAATGACCCCGATTGATCCAACGATTGATGTGGCATCGGCATAGATCTCGTCTGCTGCCACAGCAATCCAATACCCACCTGATGCTGCGACATCTTCGACAAAGGCATAAACAGGCACATTGGTTTCATCGGCCAACCGCCGAATGCGCGACCCAATCAGCGACGATTGCACAGGCGATCCGCCCGGCGAATTGATCAACAGCGCCACGGCAGATGGTTTGCCTTTCTTAAAGGCGCGCTCTAACACCGGGCCAATTGCACGGTCATTCAAACTGCCGCGGCCCGACGCGGAAATCATGCCAGACAGACGCACGGTGGCAACAGTCGGTTTTTTGGGCAAAAAGGGTAATTTCATCATGTTTCATGATTTAGATACCCTTTCCCCGCGAAACAAGGACCCGTGCCACATATGTACAAATTATTTTTACAACATCGGGCGTAATGCGCAGGTCAGGCCCCGCGCACCGTATCAATCATCAACTGAACATTGTCCGGGTTTGCATCCGGTGTAATACCATGGCCAAGGTTGAAAATATGTGGTCCCTTGGACAGGGCCTGCACAATGCGGCGGGTTTCATCCACCAAGTCCTGACCGCCTGTCACCATATGATGCGATGCTAGGTTACCCTGCACACAGCCATCAGGCTGCACATGTTCGGCAACCCATTCCGCAGACACAGAATTATCAACCGCAACGCAATCTGCGCCCGTTGCCTTGGCAAACCCGATGTAACGGTCGCCCCCTTCGCGGGGAAACGCGATGATTGGCGTATTTGGATAGCGGGCTTTCAACGCCGCAATAATTTTTTGCGCGGGCTTTAGCGCGAAATCATCGAAATCCTGCCCTTTCAGCGATCCGGCCCAGCTGTCGAACAGTTTCACAACCTCGGCGCCCGCATCGATTTGGGCGGCCAGATATTCGATGGTCGCATCTGTCAAACGATCAATGATCTGTTCAAACACTGCGCGATTTTCCGATTTCAGCGCATGTGCTGCGCCCTGATCCTTGGATCCGCGGCCTGCGATCATATAGGTGGCAACCGTCCATGGCGCGCCTGCAAATCCGATCAATGTCGTTTCCTTGGGCAGTTCACGTGCCAAAATGCGCACCGTTTCATAAACGGGATTTAGGGTTTCGTGAATATCACCAACGGACCGCAGCTGATCAAATTCGGCCTGTGTTGTTGTGGTTGACATACGCGGGCCTTCGCCCGTTACGAACCACAAATCAGCGCCCAAGGCTTGGGGCAGCAGTAAAATATCAGCAAACAAAATCGCCGCATCAAATCCATAACGGCGAATGGGCTGCAATGTGACCTCGGCGGCCAGATCACTGTTATAGCACAGGGACAAAAAATCGCCCGCCTGCGCCCGTGTCGCACGATATTCAGGCAAATAACGGCCCGCTTGGCGCATCATCCAAATGGGCGGTGTATCCAGTGTTTCCCCCGCCAAAGCCCGCAAAATCGTTTTATTATTCGCCATTGGATTTCCTTTTTTATTGCTTTCGTCACGCCAAATCGATCAGATGTCAAGTAAAGTGTGCTTGTCTAACCTTAACTGCCCGAGTAAATAAAACATATGAACAATGTATATCCAACCCCCGCATCGCCTTTGAAAATCGGAACCCGTGGCTCTCCTTTGGCATTGGCACAGGCTTATGAAACCAGATCGCGGCTATCACAAGCCTTTGATTTATCAGAAGATTGCTTTGAAATTATTGTCATCAAAACAACAGGGGATCGCATCCTAGATCGCCCCCTAAAAGAAATTGGCGGCAAGGGATTATTTACCAAAGAAATCGAAGAGGACCTACTGTCAGGAAAAATTGACATAGCCGTTCATTCGATGAAGGATATGCCAACGTTGCAGCCTGATGGGCTGATACTGGATACCTATCTGCCGCGCGAAGACGTACGTGATGCATTTGTGTCACTGTCGCACGATGGATTGGCCGATCTGCCCGAGGGCGCAAAACTGGGATCATCCAGCCTGCGCCGCCGCGCGCAGTTGATGCTGAAACGCCCTGATCTTGAGGTGGTTGAATTTCGTGGAAACGTGCAAACCCGTCTGAAAAAGTTAGAAGACGGGGTGGCAGATGCCACATTTTTGGCCGCGGCTGGGCTAAAGCGTTTGGACATGGCGCATATCGCCAAGAGCTTTATCGACACGGACATTATGCTGCCGGCTGTCGCCCAAGGGGCCATCGGCATCGAACGCCGCAGTAATGATTCCGCCACGGCAGATATGTTAGCTGCAATCCACCACACCCCGACGGGACAGCGCTTGGCCGCTGAACGTGCGTTTTTGGCGGCTCTTGACGGGTCGTGTGAAACGCCGATTGCCGGGCTGGCCGAATTGGACGGCACAACGCTGCGTTTGCGCGGCGAAGTTATTCGCCCTGACGGATCCGAATCAGTTGCCGACGATCAAACTGGCGCGATCGAGGACGGTGCAGAAATGGGCCGTGCCATGGCGCGAAAATTATTGGAACAGGGTGGTCCCAATTTCTTTGACTGGCGCTAGTTTTGACTGAACTAGTTTTGTCTGCCGCACGTTTTGGCTGGCGCGGATAGGACGCGCCTGACCTAATCCAAATCGGGCAATAATTTGCCGGGGTTCATGATGTTATTGGGATCCAAGGCCCGTTTAATCTGCCCCATCACCGATAGGGCAACGGGGTCTTTGCGGCGGCGCATAGATGGTAATTTGGCCTGACCTATGCCGTGTTCTGCCGAAAAACTGCCGCCCAGATCCAATACGATATCTTCGACGCACTGCATGATCGCGTCCTTGATCGCGGGATCAGCTGTGCTGGCCGACACCGCATAATGAATATTGCCATCGCCCAAATGCGAAACGACCATCAGGCGCAGGCCCGGGTCGACTTGGCGTAACGCCACATCGGCACGGTCCAAAAACACAGGCACCTGATCCAACGGGACAGCCACATCATTGTTGACCAGATTGGGCAGGCGCAGGGTCAATTCAGCGGCCGCTTCGCGTCGGTCCCACATTTCGGCCCGCTGTGCCGAATTTTGCGCAACAACCGCATCCAATATTGCGCCACGGTCCAAAAACTGGGCCAAGGTGTGTTCCAACAAAGATACCAATGAAATTTGCCCCGCAGAATTGGGCCGTGCCATATCGTCAACGGTGGTTGCGATTTCCACCATGATGTTGACGTCATACATTTCATCGAATGGTGCGCGCGCGTTGGGTTTGTGATCCAAATGCGCCTGAACATAATCACGCGGCATGTATTCAAACGCCTCAACCCCGCCACCGGTGGCATCCTGTAGGTCGTTCAATACGTCCAAGGCATCGGAAAGTGACCGTGCCGCAATCATCGCGGTGGCATAGGCCTTGGGCTTGGGTGCCAATTTCAACACGGCCGCGGTGATAATGCCCAATGTCCCCTCGGCCCCCATCAACAGATGGCGCAGATCATAGCCTGAGTTATCTTTGTGCAGCTGCGACATCGCGTTTAACACGCGCCCATCAGGCAACACCGCCTCGATCCCCATCACACGGTCGCGGGTATTGCCATAGCGCAACACATTTGATCCGCCTGCATTGGTGGACAGTATCCCACCAATGGTGGCCGACCCACGCGCACCAAAGGTGACGGGAAATACCATATCATGGTCATCAACCGCGGCATGCACCTGTGATAACACAGCCCCCGCCTGAACAACCGCAATCCGCGCGGCGGGGCGAATGTCGTGAATGGCGTTCATACGTTCCAAACTGACGATCACGGCCCCATTGGCCTGTGTTGCCCCACTGAGCCCCGTGTTGCCCCCCATCGGAACCAAGGCCACGCCATGGTCATTGGCATAGCGCACGATCTGCGCCACCTGCTGGGTATTTTGTGGTCGGACCACGGCCAAAGGGGACGAAGGATAAACCCTGATCCAATCCATGGCATAGGGGGCCGTGTCATCACCTGTCAAAACATGTGATGGGCCGACAATATCTGCCAAGTCTTGGGGTAATGCCATCTATCGCCTCGTTCTTAGACCCATTTGGCAAGCGGTGGCAGACTCATCAACACAGCATTCGCATCATGCCCGGTCAGCAACCCAAATTTTGTGCCACGATCGTACACCAAGTTATATTCAGCATAGAGCCCACGATGCACCAACTGCGCATCTTTATCCGCATCGGTGAAATCCTGCACACGGCGTTTTTCGATCAACGGCACATAGGCCGGCAAAAACGCGCGTCCCAAATCTTGGGTCAGTTCAAAATCGGCCTGCCAATCGCCCGTGCAGCGATCATCCATAAACACACCACCCACACCGCGTGCGCGGCCCCGATGGGGGATATAGAAATATTCGTCGGCCCATTCCTTTAGCTCTTGGTACAGGCCATCGCCATGGCGCGCCAAATGCTGTTTTTGGGTGTCGTGGAAATGTTGGGTATCTTGTTCATATTCCAAACAGGGGTTCAAATCGGACCCGCCGCCAAACCACCACGCATGCGGTGTCCAAAACATCCGCGTATTCATATGCACCGCTGGGCAGTGCGGGTTGCGCATATGGGCCACCAATGAAATGCCACTGGCCCAAAAACGGGGATCATCCTTCATCCCGGGTATGCCTTTACGGGCGGCCATGGCATGCTGTGCCTGTTCACCCAAAACACCATAGACCGTGGAAATATTCACGCCGACCTTTTCAAACACGCGTCCACCGCGCATGACACTCATCAATCCGCCGCCTGCGTCTGATCCATCATCGCTGTGGCGCGATGTTTCTGTAACCTCAAAGGAACCGGGATCCATATCCGCAAAGGGACCTGTGCTATGCGACTGTTCAAGCCCTTCAAATGCGGCGACAATTTCATCACGCAGCGTTCTGAACCACGCACTTGCGGTTTGTTTTTGAGTGTCAAACATGTCGGTCATAAACCATCCTTTCTAGTGTGCAGATGCCTTGACACTGTCGACTAAACTGCGCCCGCCGTCTAGTGTCATTATGTGACCTGTCATAAATCGCGATGCGTCTGACGCCAAATATTGTGTGGCCTCGACCACTTCGTTTGCCGAGGCGATCCAACCCAGTGGGGTTTTGTCCTCAATCTCTTGGCGATACTCTGGATTTTCCTTAAGCGCGGATTGCAGGCTGGCCGACATCAACGACCCAAAGGCCACGGCATTTACACGAATATTATGCTGCGACAATTCAATGGCCATCGCGCGGGTCATTTGGTTCAATGCAGCGGTTGATACCGAATAGGCCAACATATTTCTTTGTACCGAGTTCGCCGCGATAGATGACAGGTTAATGATCGATCCCGCAGGACGATCAGATGGATCATCCACGGCCTGTTTTATCATCCGCTTGGCCACTGACTGGGTAATACGATAACTGGTCATCAGGTTTTGATCGATCAAGGTTTCCAGCGATGTGTCGTTGACATCCAATGGATCTGTCTGCAACACCTGACGCGATGCATTTACCAAAATATCAATATTTTCAAAGGCATCAATCGTTGCCGACAACAAATTGGCAACCGTCAGCCGTTCGCGCAAATCGCCCGCAAAAAACCGCACATTGCCGTCATCTGGGAAATCCTCTAACTCTTTCTTTAGGCGTTTTTCATCCATGTCGGCAAACATAACATTCGCCCCATGATCCGCAAAATGACGCCCAATGGCCAAACCGATACCATTGGCCCCACCCGTCACAATCGCGGTTTTGCCCTCGATCGAAAAACTCATCCCATCTCTCCTATTATGCGGTGCGTCTTAGCGTTTCGTGCGTTTTGGGCGCGCCGCATGATAAACCTTGAACTGGGGCGTGCCCGACAGCTCTTGGACCGATTGAAAACTGGCCTCTAGGACCGATTCATAGGGCAAATGCCGATTGGCCACCATAAATAATTGCCCTTGTGGTGATAAATTCGCGGCAGCATTGCGGATAAACGCCTGCCCCAAGGCCGGATCCGCCCGCCCTGCGACATGAAACGGGGGGTTCATCACCACAGCATCAAGCAGCTTGGGCGCGCGCCATTGCGTGGCATCGGCCCAAACGGGCACAACGCGATCATCCGAGACATTTTTTGAAATCAGCTGCTGTGATGCGAAATCAGCCTCGACCGCGAAAATTTGGGCAATCGCAGGGCTGTCACATACGGCGTGGGTCAAATATCCCCAACCCGCCCCTAAATCGGCCACAACACCGCGCAAAGGCGGCAATGACTTGGCCAGCAACTGCGACGCGGGGTCGATACCATCGGCGGAAAATACGCCCGCAGCGGTGGTAAAACCTTGGGGCAATTGGGTGCCCGTGTCTGCATAATCGGGGAACTGTGCTGGGGTTGAAAACCACGCCAGTTTACCATGTGCCTTGGATATCGGCGCGCTAAGGTCGACGTATTTTTTCACATCTTTCAAGATGCTATCAATGCCGTCGGTTTTCTGGCCATCGACCAATACAACGCCCTGCGGCACGACTTGGGTCGCCTGATAAATCAAATCCCGCGCCTGTTTTTTGGATTTGGGCAACAACACAACTGCAAAATCAAACGCGCCTTGGGCCTGCTGGATCACACGAACGCCTGCTGTGCTGAGCCGATCCACAAAGGGGGCAAAACCCTGCACAACCGTGATGTCGCCGGACACACCGACCAATTCACTGGTATCTGTTGCGTTAAACACAACACAGCTTGCCCCACTTGGGATCAAGTCAGCGCCATCGCGCATGGCAAAGGAATATCTGTCAGAAAACATCGCTCAAAGTCACCTTATCGTGGTTGCTTTGATCCCTTTACTCTTTTTCCATCGTACATTGCAAAGGGTGTTGATGACGACGCGCGAAATCCATGACTTGGGCCACCTTTGTTTCGGCGATCTCGTGACTGAACACACCCACAACGGCCACGCCCTTTTTGTGGACAGTCAACATAATTTCAAAGGCCTGCGCATGCGACATACCGAAAAACCGTTCCAGAACTGCAACAACGAATTCCATCGGCGTATAGTCGTCATTTAATAACATAACCTTGTACAAAGGCGCCCGCCGCGTCTTTGATTTTGGTTTGGTCAAAATGCTCTGGTCTGTATCGTCGTCGTGGTTTTGCGACATCGCTACTGTATCCGTACTGTGTCAGTGGGTTGCATGGGTTTTCGTTGGTAGGTGTTTATATAATTGATCTGCGCCCGATGAAAAGGCATGCGCCCAATATTCTGCCGCCTTTTTCATTAAAATCACGGTTTAGTAGGTCGGACCACAAAAACCCCAATATGTATTAAATCCTATCCCAATTTCCCAAAAAATCATTGCAAATGAATACTTTATTCAGGGAAATAAATGTGCTAGGATTGTAAAAAACAAATATAAGTCGGGAATCCGACATGAGGCAGTAAAAGGAACGGAACCTTGTTTAGACGGCAGTTTGCGCCGGCTTACCTTTGGCGCGTGGGTATAGCATTTCTTTTGATTATTACGGTATTCGCGTCTGCTTCGTACAGTGCGCCCTATGCTGCGTTGGTGATGGACGCCCGCAACGGCAAAGTGTTGCACTCAGAAAATGCTGATACGCGATTACATCCTGCATCCTTAACCAAGATGATGACATTGTATGTCGCATTTCAGGCCGTGGAAAATGGCGAAATTAGTTTGGACACCATGGTGCGCGTGTCGCGCAATGCAGCATCCGAACCCCCATCGCGTTTGGGGCTGAAAACAGGTCAAAAAATCAAACTGCGCTATCTGATCCGCGCGGCGGCCATCAAATCGGCCAATGATGCTGCAACGGCCATTGGCGAAGCGATCGAGGGATCCGAAGCCGCATTCGCGCGCCGCATGAACCGCACGGCGCAGGCCCTGGGCATGACACGCACCACATTCAAAAACGCCCACGGATTAACGCAATCGGGCCATCTGTCGACTGCGCGGGATATGACCGTCTTGGGTCGGCATTTGTTTTACGATTATCCGGCCTACTACAACCTGTTTTCGCGCCGCAGCGATTACGCAGGTGTGCGCAATGTCAATCACACCAATAGCCGGTTTTTGTCGAATTACCGCGGGGCAGATGGGATCAAAACGGGGTTCACCCGCGCGGCAGGATATAACCTGACGGCATCAGCAGAACGGGGCCGCGAACGGATCATTACCACGGTATTCGGCGGCAAATCCACGGCATCGCGCAACCGCCAAGTGGCGAAATTGATGGATTTGGGATTTTCCAAGGCCCCCAGCCGTGTCGCATTACAAAAACCGAAACGCCCCAGTTACCAGGCCACCGCACTGGCCAAACATGATCCGGCCAACACCGGCGGGGCCTATGGGCGCACCGTGCGTCTGGATACCACACCGGAAAAGAGTTTACGCCCCAAACTGCGCCCTGAGACGTCGGCCCCCACACTGGTGGTCAACGTAGACCTGAAAGAGGATATCGAACAGGCGCTGAAAATGGCGAAAAATGTCCGTCTTGATGTTCCCGCGGCGCCAGAACAGGCGCAGCCCAAAACGGCCAAGATTGCATCCGTGCCCGCACCTAAATTGCGTCCAGCCGCATTCAAGCCCGCGACTGTGACCAATGGAACCAGCACTGCATCCCAGACCAAAGTGGTCAGCCGCGCATCCGCATCAAATGCACAAAACTGGGGCATTTCCATCGGCAAATATCCCAGCCGCTATGCCGCCGAAAAAATGTTGTTGAAAACGGCACTTGCGGAAATTGATATGCTGCAGGGATCGCTGCGCAAAGTGCGTCAGAATTCCCGCGGGTTTGAGGCAACATTCCAAGGGCTATCGCAGACAAATGCGGATCAAGCCTGTCGGCGACTGCAATCGCGCGATATCAACTGTTCCACCCTGTCGCCCAGCTAAACGCAAAGCATCGTCCGATCCATTAGTCTGGTTTCGGGCGATCATCCCATTCACCGGTTAATATGCGCTGTGCGTCCCCTTCCGGGTCGTCATATTGGCGCGAGCGCAGTGTATATAAAAACCCTATCAACCCGACACCGCCCAGAAAAATTGAAATCGGGATCAGATAAATCAGAACATCCATTATTTCATCCGTAATGCGTTTAGGGTGACCGTAATGGACGACAGTGACATTGCCAAGGCCGCAATCAAAGGCGTCGCAAACCCCGCAATCGCAATTGGGACCGCCAACACATTGTACAGGCTCGCCAATTGGAAATTTTCCCGTATGCGGCGCTGCGCAGTTTTGGACAGGGCGATTACCCCAATCAAACTGTCCAACCGCTGTCCCAGAAAAACAACATCAGACGCAACACGCGCCGCGTCTAGTGCGGTGGCAGGCGAAATCGACACATGTGCCGATGTCAGTGCGGCTGTGTCGTTTAATCCATCTCCGATCATCAAGACATGGCGGCCTTGGGCCTGCAACTGCGTGATATGGGCGGCCTTGGATTCGGGCGTTTGATTGGCGCGATAGGCTGTCACCCCCAACGCCGCAGCAACGCGCGATACAGGTGCCAAACCATCGCCAGATAGGATTTGCACGTCAATGCCAGCCTGTTGCAAATCTGCAATCAGATCCGCTGCACCACCCCGCATTTGGTCGGCAAAGGCAAATTCCAGAATTTCCCCATCAATTTGCACCCATGTGGCCGTATGATCGCGCGCGGTTGCACCGACCCATTCTGCGCGCCCCATGCGCACCTGCTGCCCCCCATATAGCGCCGATACACCATAGCCTGGGTGTTCTTGGACCTGATCCAACCGGATTTCTGCGACCCCCTGCTCCGACAGCGCGGCCGCCATGGCCTGCGCCAAGGGATGCGCCGAGGCCCGCGCCAAAGCATGCGAAATCTGCAATTGTTCTGCGGTGGCGGCAGGCAAATCGATCAGGGTCAGATTCCCATCGGTCAGGGTGCCCGTTTTGTCGAAAACGACCGTATCCACCTGCGCCAAACGTTCGATGGCTGTTGCGCTTTTGATCAACAAACCCTTTTTGAACAGACGGCCTGACACGGCCGTTGTCACCGCTGGTACGGCCAAACCCAGCGCACAGGGACAGGTGATAATCAATACCGCCGCCGCGATGTTCAATGCCATGCGCAGGTCCTGTGAATACAGATACCACCCAACAAAGCTAAGCGCAGACAGGATATGCACGCCCGGCGCATAAAGCTGCGCTGCCTTATCCGCGATTGAGGTATATTTAGAACGCCCACTTTCGGCGATGGCAACCAGCTGCGAAATTTTCGCCAATGACGTGTCTTGGCCCACCGCAGTTGCGCGCAATTCCAAGGGGCCGGTTAAATTCACTTCGCCCGCGCGCAATTCGGATCCAATGGTCACAAATTCAGGGCGGGTTTCACCGGTTAAAATGGATCGGTCAATTTCTGACTGCCCTTGGATCACAACACCGTCCAACGGCATTCTGGCCCCCGGACGCAGGATGACCGTATCGCCCACCTGCACCTGTGATATGGGCACGGTTGTGTCCTGACCGTCTTTGCGAATAACGGCTTTGGTGACCTCTAGGGCTGACAATTCTTGCGCGGCGGATCGTGCAATGGATCGGGTGCGATGATCCAGATAACGGCCAGCCAACAAAAAAAACGTCAACGAAATTGCCGCATCAAAATAAGCATGTTCCCCAGACAGGGATGTTTCATAAATCGATGTCCCCAGCGCCAATAGGATCGCCAAGGATATAGGCACATCCATATTCAACACACGTCCCCGCAACGCGCCCCAGGCATTTGCAAAAAACGGATAGGCTGCATAAAGCGTGGCCGGCACCGCAATCAGCGCAGAAATCCAATGGAACATGTCGCGTGTGATGCCTTCGGCCCCAGACCAGACTGCGATAGACAACAGCATGACATTCATCATGGCAAATCCAGACACGGCCAAACGGGTCAGCAACCGCCGCGCGGCCTGTTCCATGGCAGATTGCCCCAACAGGGATGCATCCAATTCGTGCGCTGGATATCCGATCTGGTCCAAGGCCTGAATAAACACCTGCACATCAATGGGACGGGTCGTATCAATTGTTGCACGGCGCAGGGTCAAATTAACCCGCGCCTCTTTCACGCCATCAATGGTATTTAGCGTTTTTTCGATCGACGAAATACATACCGCACAATGCACAGTTGGCACATTTAGCAAAATATGCCCTGCCATATGGTCCGTGTCTGCTAGGTTTTGCGCCATGGGCGCCGCATTGCAGGCGGGACAGGCAGAAATGGGGGCATGTGTCATAATCAATCGCCTTTATTCAGAAACCCATAAATCCAACCGCTGTTCAAAGGTTACGCCAGACTCAGACTGTGCGGTCACCTTGACGATCCAAACACCTGGCCCCAAATCAGCAGCCGCGCGATAGGTCGTTCCATCGAATGTCATCACCGGATAGCTGTCGTATTCGACAGTGGTTTTGCGCCCAATCAACACACCGATATCCGCGGCCTGCACAGGCTGACCTGCGGCGTCTGTGATGTTTAATGCCACTTGGCCTGCGTCATATGTCACCGCACTGGTCCAGCCCAGCGCCTGTTGTGCCTGACGGCGGGCATCAAAATCCTGACTGGCGACATAGGAATTTTTCACCTCAAGCCCGGGAAAGGTGCTGACCGCCTTGAATGCCAGGGTCAAATTCACCGCGATGATCACACCAAAGGACAGTGCGAACACCGCCAGCATGTGTTTTCCTGTAAAGCGTTTTTCCATTGTCATTTGTTTGCCTTTCCATTGAATACCGTATCTTTGTAGGCGCGTTCGCCAGATGACAGATCCTCAACCCAGATCCGCAGATCGGTGACTTCGTTTGTCGCAGGCGCCGATCCCTTGGGGGCCAGAACATAGACACGCTGCAAATAGGTGCTGTCGGCGGGAACATCGATGGATTGATAGGCGCTGCCCTCTAGTTCGACATAATAACTGACATCGCCGCGCACGGTAATATTGAACACACTGTCCACGCTGTTTTTGTTGCGCAGGCGGACTTCGTATGTGTTGCGGATGGTACCGTCGGACAGGGTGACAAAGGTCGGGTTGCGCACCGGTGCGACGGTCAATTCGATGTCTTGGCGCACGAACAGGGCCACGACTAGGGCAATACCCACTGCCGACCACAGCGCGGTATAGATCATTGTACGCAGACGGAACACATGGCGCCAGATCGGCCGCGGCGCATGACCTGCCCGTTCGCGTGTTTCATCAGACAGGGCCAGATAATCAATCAAACCGCGCGGCTTGCCGATTTTGTCCATCACATCGTCACAGGCATCGATACACAGCGCACAGGTGATACAAGCCAATTGCTGACCATCGCGAATATCAATCCCCATGGGGCACACATTCACACAGGCCATACAATCGATACAATCACCCAATTGATCCGCATCCTCGGATTTGCGGTGTTTGCCGCGTGGTTCACCGCGCCAGTCGCGATATCCAACTGTCAGGGTTTCTTCGTCCATCATGGCGGCCTGAATACGGGGCCATGGGCAGGCATAGATGCAAATCTGTTCGCGCATAAATCCGCCAAACACAAAGGTGGTCAGCGTCAAAATTGCAATGGTGGTATAAACGACGGGGCTGGCCTGAAACGCCCACAAGTCCGCCAACAAAGTTGGCGCATCGGCAAAATAAAACACCCATGCACCGCCGGTGGCCACACCAATCAAGAGCCATAGGATCCATTTTGTGACCCGCAGACGAATTTTGCGCAGGTCCAATTTTTCCTGACGATGCAGCCGCAGACGGGCGTTGCGGTCGCCTTCGACCCAGCGTTCGACCAAGATAAACAAATCGGTCCAAACCGTTTGCGGACAGGCATATCCACACCAAACCCGCCCCAAGGCCGAGGTAAACAAAAACAACCCCAATCCAGCCATAATCAGCAAACCCGCGATGAAATAAAATTCATGCGGCCAGATTTCGATCCAAAAGAAATAAAAGCGCCGCGATGCAAGATCAACCAATACCGCCTGATCGGGCATAGATGCGCCGCGATCCCAGCGGATCCAGGGCGTTAAATAATAAATCCCCAAGGTGAAAGCCATCAGAAACCATTTCAGATTTCGAAATTGTCCTGACACACGCCGAGGGAAAATCGGTTCACGCGACATGTATAAATCGGGCGGAGTATTTTGGGAATCGTTAGCCACGTTTTGCTCTTTCTGATCAGATCGTTGACCTGTATCTAACAAAGTCGATGACTGATGCCTTGATCTGGATCAAAACCGAGCCGAAATATGATGCGCGCCTATACCGGTTCGGGATCTGGGTTCAGTTCGTTTGCCAGCCATGTCACCAATGATGTGACAGGAATATCCGGGAATTGGGTTTTATGCATGATTACATAATCACGGCGTGGTCCCAACACTTTCAAGCGCGTTAAACTGTGGTTTGCAAGCTGTTCGCGCACCAAATAGCTATCAATCACACCAGCTGCACGCCCTGATAAAATCATTGGCAAACATTCATATTCCGACAGCGTTTCGACTGACCCATTGTGCACCTCTAAGAATGACTGCAATTCTATGCCGTGCCCCGCCTCGGCTTGGCGTTCATCTATCACCAAAGGTAACTTGGTCACCCCCTGTTTCACATATTGGCGAATCAAATTTTTCGTAGCGACAAGACTAAGTTCGCTGCTGAACAAATAATCACAGCGATCTGGCCGTTCCCCCACACCGACAGCAGAAATCAATAAATCACTATCCCAACTCACAAGGTCTTCACCGATTGCGAGTGGATTTAAGGTCACTTTAATATCAGGGAATTTTTGACGAAACTTGGGTAAGAGCCCCATCAGAAAATTAAATGACATACAGGGCGGAGTCGTAATGCAAACGCTTGCAGGACGCACAATTCCCGCACTTTTGCGTAAACCATTCGTGATGGTGGAAAATCCAGAAACCAAATCTTCTGCCAACACTTTCCCAGTTTCAGTAAAAACCAAATGTTTGTCGCGCCGTTCAAACAGCTGTTGACCCAGTTGGGCCTCAAGTGCGTGAAAATGTTGCTGCAAATGGGCGTTGCTAATTCCCATGGCCTGTGATGCTTACGATACCGAACCTGATTTAGCAAAATACGCCACAGCTTGCAGCATAGACAGAGCGGGTAGATTGAAAAAATCCATCAATGATCCTTTGACTTAATCACATGTCAGACAATGAAAGGGCGTCCTAATCATAGAACGCCCAAAACAATCTAAATGTTATAACGCAAACAAAAACTTATTCGCCACCACCCAAACTGTGAACATAGGCGGCAACCGCGCGAATTTCAGCTTCGTCCAGACGGGTGTTCCAATTCGGCATAACGCCATTGCGGGCCTTGGAAACTTGGGCCACGATGTTGTCATAACCATCGCCATAAAGCCAGATGGCATCCGTCAAATTTGGCGCGCCCTGAAACCGATCGCCCGTACCGTCATCCGCGTGACAGGCCGCACAGTTGTCCAAATAAACGGTTTCGCCCGCAGCCACCTGATCGATATCCTGCGGATCGCCGGTCAGGGACATGACGTAATTGGCCACTTGGGAAATTTCCTCTTTTTCCAAGATTTCGCCAAAACTTGGCATTTCAGAAAAACGTGCGTCATCGTCGGATGTGTTGCGGATACCGTGGGTGATGGTCAGGTGGATATCCTCCATCGTGCCGCCCCACAGCCAGTCGTTATCCAGCAGGTTCGGATAACCATTGGCCTGAACACCCGCAGCGCCCGATCCGTGACATTGCGCGCACCATGTGCGAAACACGGCCGCACCTTTGTTTTTGGCATAGCCCAGCAATTCGGGATCAGCTGAAATTTCGGTCAATTCGGCATTGGCCAAGGTCGCATTGATCTGGGCCAAAGATTGTTCAACAGCGTCAATATCCTTGGCAACCTCGGCGCGGGTGGAAAACCCTAGCAACCCAGGTGTTGCCTTGGAAATCATTGGCCAAGCAGGATAGGCGATCGAATATCCGATGGCCCACACGATACAGGCATAAAATGTCCACAACCACCAGCGCGGCATCGGGTTGTCGAATTCTTCGATCCCGTCCCAGCTGTGGCCAGTGGTTGGCACCTGATTGTTTTGGTCTTTTTTGTCTTTAACGCTCATTGCTTATGCTCCCCTCTTGGGGCTGGTTTATCGTCATGGCGAAATGGGATCGCAGCCGTATCTTGGTATTGGGTCTGTCCGCCTGGGCGAAAGGCCCAAAAAATCACACCGATGAAAAAGGCAAACAGAAACATCAACATCCAACTGTCTGCGAATTGACGTAGAAAGGTATATTCTTCCATCTTATCCTCCTATCGGCTGGCATCAGGTTCAAAGGTTGAAAAATCGACCATTGTTCCCAAAACTTGTAGATACGCAATCAAGGCGTCTGCCTCGGAAATACCGGGCTGGCCGTCAAAATTGCGCACCTGCGCACCGGGATAGCGTTCAAGCAATCCATCCGTATCGCCAAAGGGGTCAACCTGCAGGGCAAAGTCGTCTTGCGCGGCGTCAATCATTTCGTCTGTATATGGCACACCAACCATGCGGTGGGTTTCCAACAGATCGCGGATATATTCACCATCGATCATTTTGCGTTCCAAGAACCCGTATTTTGGCATCACGGATTCGGGCACAACCGATTGCGGATCGCGCAGGTGGTCCACATGCCATTCATCGGAATACCGGCCACCGACACGGGCCAAATCTGGGCCAGTGCGTTTTGAACCCCACTGGAACGGGTGATCATACATGGATTCGGCCGCCAGTGAATAATGGCCATAGCGTTCCACTTCGTCGCGCATGGGGCGGATCATCTGGCTGTGACAGACATAGCACCCTTCGCGGACATAGACATCACGACCTGTCAATTCCAACGGGGAATAGGGGCGCACGCCTTCGACCTTTTCGATGGTGTTGTCCAGATAGAACAGCGGTACGATTTGAACCAAACCGCCGATTGTCACCACAAGGAAGCTGAGGATCAGCAACAATGTGGCGTTGGTTTCGATAATTTTATGTTTATCAAGAATTGCCATTTTCTGCCTCTCTTTATTCAGCGGGTTGTGCAACGACTGCGGATTGGGTTGCGGGTGACCGTTTGACGGTCATCCACAGGTTCCAACACATGATCAGCGCACCGGTCAGATACATCACGCCACCCATGCCACGCACAACGTACATCGGGAATTTCGCGGCGACCGTATCGGCAAAGGAATTCACCAAGAACCCGTTTGCATCGACTTCGCGCCACATCAGGCCCTCCATGATGCCAGTGACCCACATTGATGCGGCGTATAGAACGATACCAATTGTGGCCAACCAGAAATGCCAGCTGACTGCGCTCATGCTGTACAGGCGTTCACGGTTCCACAAACGTGGGACCAAGAAATATAGCGCACCAAAGGTGATCATACCGTTCCAGCCCAGCGCACCGGAATGCACGTGACCGATGGTCCAGTCTGTGTAATGCGACAGGGAATTGACCGCGCGGATCGACATCATCGGGCCTTCGAATGTGGACATACCGTAGAAGCCCACAGAAATAACCAGCATCCGCAAAATCGGGTCAGTGCGCAGTTTATCCCAAGCACCAGACAGCGTCATCAGACCGTTGATCATACCACCCCATGATGGCATCCACAGCACGATGGAAAACACCATACCCAAGGTCGCCGCCCAATCCGGCAGTGCGGTGTAATGCAAATGGTGTGGGCCTGCCCAGATATAGATGAAAATCAATGCCCAAAAGTGGATTATTGACAATTTATAGGAATAAACAGGGCGCTCAGCCTGTTTGGGAATGAAATAGTACATCATCCCCAAGAAACCGGCGGTCAGGAAAAATCCAACCGCGTTGTGGCCATACCACCACTGCGTCATCGCATCTTGGACACCTGCAAACACCTGCACCGATTTGGACCCAAACAGGGACACAGGGATCGACAGGTTATTAAACACATGCAACATGGCCACTGTGACGATGAACGACAGATAGAACCAGTTTGCCACATAGATATGTTTTTCCTTGCGGCGCATGATCGTGCCTAGGAAAATGGCCAGATATAGCAACCAAACAACGGTCAACAGCCAATCGGCAACCCATTCTGGTTCGGCGTATTCTTTCGACTGGGTGGCGCCCAGCAGGTATCCAACGGCCGTCATTACAATGAACAACTGATACCCCCAGAACACCCACCATGCAGCGTTACCACCCCAAAGGCGTGCAGCTGATGTCCGCTGAACCACATAGAATGATGTTGCCATCAGGGCATTACCCCCAAACGCAAAAATCACCGCCGAGGTGTGCAAAGGACGCAAACGACCAAAATTGGCCATGCCTTGGGCCCATTCGAAATTCAACGCCGGGAAAGCCAGCTGGAATGCGATAAATGTCCCAGCTAGAAATCCAACCACACCCCAAAAGGCAGTAGCCACGACACCGTATCGCACGACGCCATCAAAATAGGATTGTTCACGAACCACGACTGGAACAGGTTCATCGGTATTGCGTAACGTCACCAAGAATGCGACGACAGCAGCCACCATAACGATCAAAGCTTGGCCCTGATATGCTATGTCACGCGCGTAATTGGTGGCGATCAACGCCAAAAGCGCGATCATACCAAATGCGATCAGCTTAAAGTAATTTGCCATTTTATTTCCCTTTGTTTCCCCGCAGAATCACCTACGGAGGCTTGCGCCTTGGAAAAAGGAAATGCGTGTTTTCGTGATTTCGTTCTTTGATCTATGTCAAGAAACAGGATTGTTCTTTAGAAATTTCGGACAGGCATCCGCAAATTATGATAAAAATCCGCCATCTGCGTCATCACCCGCTTCGGCAATCAATCGTTCCATATCTGGAACCACGATATGGCGCTTGCCCTCTAGTTTAATGATACCGTCTTTTTTCAGCGCCGAAATCTGGCGGGAAACGGTTTCCAATGTCAGCCCTAGATAGTCAGACATTGCATCGCGGGTCAGCGGCAATTCAAAATCGATTTCTTTGTTTGGTGGTGTTTTGTGCAATTTCGCATAACGACGTGCCACGATTGCGAATAGGGATGCAATTTTCTCGCGTGCTGTTTTGCGTCCTAATACCAACATCCATTCACGTGCCGCATCCAATTCATCAAGCGTGATTTCCAGCAAACGCTGGGTCAGATGTGGCGTCATGACCATCAATTCTTCGAAAGGCTTACGACGAAAACAGCACAGTGTGACATCCGTTGTGGCCACAACATCATACATCACACCTTCGCGTCCGGGACGGCCCAAAAAATCTGATGGCAACATAAGCCCAACCATCTGTGTTCGCCCGTCCTCCATCGTTTGGGACAGGGACGCAACACCCGTCACAACCGAGGCCACAAAATCCATTTCACTGCCGGTCAACGCAATTGTTTGCCCCGCGGAATAGGTGCGATAAAACTTAATTTTTTCTAAATTTGATAATTCATTGTCATTGCACTGCGAACACACGGCACGATTGCGAATCTGACATTCACTGCATGAAACCAAAGTTTTTTTGTAAGCGACCATAAAATACTCAATCATGTTTGATCTGAATCAAAGAACAGATCTATCGGACTGAATTACCATAACTTTATGACACAGATAAAACAACTCAATCGCTTGGGTCTATTTGACGCAAAGGCGCCACGCTATACCAGTTATCCCACCGCGCCCCATTTCAATACGGGCGTAGGGCCAGATGACTTTGCCAACTGGATCCAAGCAATCCCACAAGGTGACCGCATATCCCTGTATGTGCATATCCCTTTTTGTCGGCGGTTGTGTTGGTTTTGTGCCTGCCGCACGCAGGGCGTCCAAACGGACGATCCTATTCTGAATTACATCGAACGGCTGGAAAAGGAATTGCAGCTGTTGGCCCAGCACCTGCCACAGGGCGTTACATTGTCCCAGCTGCACTGGGGCGGCGGAACACCAACGATTTTGTCCCCCAATGCCATCACACGTCTGGCCCAAACGATTGCCCAAGTGGCGCCATTTTCCCCCGACTACAGTTTTTCGGTTGAAATTGATCCAAACGAAATCGACGCAGCCCGTGTCAGCGCATTGGTTGCAGCAGGCATGAATCGTGCGTCCCTTGGAATCCAGGATTTCGATCCAGAAATCCAACAGGCCATCGGCCGCCCCCAAGGGTTCGAGGACACAAAACGGGCCTTTGACATGTTGCGCGACCATGGAATTACATCCATCAATGCCGATTTGGTCTATGGCCTGCCCCACCAAACGCCTCAGAAATTGACCAATACGGTGCAAAAATTGATGGCCATGTTGCCTGATCGCATCGCGCTGTATGGTTATGCGCATGTGCCGTGGATGGCACGGCGCCAAAACCTGATCGACAGCGACAGCCTGCCCAGCGCGCAGCAACGTTTGAAATTGTTTGAAACCGCACGGGATTTGTTGAAATGGGACAATTACCAGGACATCGGCATTGACCATTTCGCCCTGCCCCACGACAGCATGAGCACCGCCGCAAACAACCGCACGTTAAAGCGCAATTTTCAGGGCTATACCGTTGATCCTGCCGATGTGCTGATTGGATTAGGCGCGTCCAGTATTTCGAAATTTCCACAAGGATTTGCACAAAATGCGGGGGCGACATCGCACTATGCCCAAGCGATCGAGGCCGGCCAATTTGCAACATCGCGGGGACATGCAATGACCAGCGACGACAAAATGCGCGCCAAGATCATAGAATCGATCATGTGTCATTTTAATGTTCAAACAGCCGAAATTCTGGACAATTTCGACATTAGCCGTGCGCAAATTTATGCGTTGTTCGGTCAGATCAACCAGCATTTCGAATTCATGCTGGATGTAACCGACCAAGGACTGTTTATCCCAGAACGGGCGCGGCCACTGACGCGTATGATTGCCCAAAAATTCGACGCCTATGACCCGAATGCGGCAAAACATTCATCCGCAATCTAGGGCCCTATTCTTCGCGCACTAGTGCTGCTGCTAGCAGGGTTTGGGTATATTCGTGTTGCGGGGTATCAAAAATATCGGCCGCGGTACCCGATTCCACGATATCGCCCTGTTTCATTACCAAAACCCGATGCGACATGGCACGCACCACGTTCAAATCGTGACTGATAAAGATATAGGCCAGACCATATTTTTTCTGCAGATCCCGCAGCAGATCGACAATCTGAACCTGCACCGTCATGTCCAGCGCGGATGTAGGTTCGTCTAAAACGATCAATTTTGGGCGCAAAATCATGGCACGGGCAATGGCAATCCTTTGACGCTGACCACCTGAAAATTCATGCGGATAACGATCCATCATGTTCGGGTTCAGGCCCACTTCGGCCATGATTTCGGCCACTTGGGCGCGGTGCTGACTGGGCGATGCTTTGGCATGTACCTCTAGCCCTTCGGCGATGATTTGGGCACAGGTCATACGCGGGGATAAGGATCCAAAGGGGTCTTGGAACACGATCTGCATATCAGCGCGCATGGCACGCAGGGCCTTGGTGGACATCTTTGAAATGTCTTGCCCACAAAACACAGCATTCCCTTTATATGCGGTCAGCCGCATCATGGCCAAGGCAATGGTCGTCTTACCTGATCCACTTTCACCAACAATGCCAAGCGTTTCGCCCTGGCGCACTTGAAAATCAGCGCTGTTTACGGCCTTAACATGGCCCACAGTGCGTTTCAGAAACCCACGTTGGATCGGGAACCATACACGCACGTCCTGTGCCGCAAGCACCGTGGGGGCATCGTCAGAAATTGGTTCAGGTGTCCCAATCGCATGTGTCGACAACAGCTGGCGCGTATAATCATGCTGCGGGGCATCAAAAACGTCGGCAGTATTGCCTGTTTCAACGATGTGACCATCCTTCATCACATAAACACGATCAGCAATACGCCGCACAATGCCCAAATCGTGGGTGATAAACAGCATCGACATGCCGATGGATTTTTTCAAATCAACCAGCAAATCCAATATTTGCGCCTGGATTGTCACATCAAGCGCGGTTGTCGGTTCATCAGCAATCAATAAATTGGGATTATTCGCTAGCGCCATCGCAATCATAACACGTTGACGTTGCCCCCCTGACAGCTGATGTGGATAGGCAGATAGACGGGTTTCTGGATCGCGAATACCAACCATAGTCAGCAATTCAATCACCCGATCACGTGCTTGGTCCCCCGCAAGGGATTGGTGCAACCGTAAACTTTCACGCAGTTGTTTTTCGATCGTATGCAGCGGGTTTAGTGATGTCATCGGTTCTTGGAAAATGAAACTGATGTCATTGCCGCGGGTGCGATGCAGTTCTTGGGCCGTGGCGCCCACCATTTCGCGGCCCTGATATTTAATTGATCCGGTCACATGCGCATTTTGCCCCAGCAGTGACACAGTGCTAAGCGCTGTCACCGATTTGCCCGATCCGCTTTCGCCGACAATGGCCACGACCTCGCCCGGATTGATGTGATAGGACACGCCATGAACCACTTGGGTTTGCTGGCCAGATTGCTGGAACGCAATACAAACGTCTTGTGCCTGTAACACCGGTGTCATTGGAATGTCTTTCTTGGATCAAAGGCGTCGCGCAACCCTTCGAAGATAAAAACCAACAGCGCAAGCATAAAGGCAAAGGTAAAAAAGGCAGTAAAGCCCAGCCAAGGCGCCTGAAGGTTCTGTTTCGCCTGTAATGTCAGTTCGCCCAAGGATGGCGCCGATGACGGCAGGCCAAAACCCAGAAAATCAAGACTGGCCAAACCCGCAATCGTGCCTGTCACGATAAAGGGCAGCATTGTCAGTGTGGCAACCATGGCATTGGGCAGCATATGGCGGAACATGATTTTCCAATTGCTCACCCCCAGCGCACGCGCCGCACGCACATATTCTAAATTCCGCGCCCGCAAAAATTCGGCGCGCACAATGCCGACCAGACCGACCCAGCCAAACAGCACCATCAAAAACACCAGCAACCAAAAACTGCGCCCCAAAATGGCGAACATGATGATAATCACATACAGCGACGGCACGGCCGACCAAATCTCAATCAATCGCTGCACAATCAAATCGGTCAGGCCACCAAAAAACCCCTGCACCGCGCCCGCGATAATGCCGATGATGCTGGACAGTCCCGTCACAATGATTGTGAACAAGATCGACAACCGGAACCCATAAATAATGCGTGCCATCACATCGCGTTTCGTGTCATCCGTCCCCAACCAGTTTTGCGCATTGGGGGCCAATGGCGCCGCACCGGGCCGATCCACCGGCGTGTCATAGGAATAGGGGATAATCGGCCAGATCAGCCAGCCCTGAACAAAGTCGGCATGCTGAAATTCGCCCGTTTCAATTTGCGCCAAAATACCGTCGGGATCATCAAAACAATCCAAAACGCCGCCGGATTGAATCAGGCATTTCACCTCGGGGTCGCGATAGACGGCTTCGGTTTTGAAATCGCCACCGAATTGGGTTTCGGGATAGAAATTGAAAATCGGCGTGTAAAATTCACCGCGATATTTGACCAAAATCGGTTTGTCGTTTGCAATGAATTCAGCAAACAGGGACAGACCAAAGATCACAGAAAAAATGATCAACGACCAATAGGCACGGCGGTTGGCTTTGAAATTCGCCCAGCGGCGTTGATTAAGTGCGGACAATGCCATGCCTAACCCTCACGCTTTTCGAAATCGATGCGGGGATCGACCAAGACATACATCAGATCTGAAAAAATCCCCACGACCAAACCCATCAGGCCAAAGATAAACAGTGTGCCAAAGATCACGGGATAATCGCGCGCAACCGCGGCCTCAAACCCCAGTCGGCCCAAACCATCCAATGAAAAAATGGTTTCAATGATCAGGCTGGATCCGAAAAACACACCGATAAACACCGATGGGAACCCCGCAATTACAATCAGCATCGCATTGCGAAACACATGCCCATACAACACCTGCCGATCCGCCAATCCCTTGGCGCGGGCAGTGATCACATATTGTTTTTGTATTTCATCCATAAAGCTGTTTTTGGTCAGCAACGTCAGCGTGGCAAATCCCGAAATCGTTGATGCAATGATCGGCAAAGCGATATGCCAGAAATAATCCAGCACCTTGCCCAGCAGGGACAGATCGTCAAAGTTATCCGATGTCAGCCCCCGCAGCGGGAAAATCTGAAAATAGGATCCGCCCGCAAACAAAACCAGCAAAATGATAGCAAACAAAAACCCAGGGATCGCATAGGCCAAAATAATGATCCCGCTGGTCCATGTGTCAAAGGATGTGCCATCATGCACCGCCTTGCGGATGCCCAACGGGATCGACACGATATAGGCAATCAGCGTTGACCACAGACCCAACGAAATGGAAACGGGCATTTTTTCCAACACCAAATCAACCACACTGATGGATCGGAAATAACTTTCGCCGAAATCAAGACGCAGGTAGTTCCAGATCATATTTAGAAACCGTTCCAACGGCGGTTTGTCAAACCCAAATTCGCGTTCCAATTCGGCGATAAATTCGGGGGGCAGCCCCCGAGCGCCGGCGTATGCATCATTTTCACCCACGGATATGGTATCTGAACCGGTGCCTGCGATGGATTCAAATACATCGCCTTGGCCCTCAAGCTCGGCGATGATTTGTTCGATGGGACCACCGGGGACAAATTGTACAAGGGCAAAGTTGATAATCATGATCCCCAACAACGTGGGGATCACCAACATCAGTCGCCGCGCGATATAGGCGCCCATAAATTTACCTCAGAACGCCTTGGTCCGACAGGGACTGTGCTTTGTCAGCATTGAACCACCAATAATCCAGATATCCCAGATCATAGGGGGCGATGGTTTCGGGATGTTCATACATATCCCAATAGGCGACGCGATACGTATCGTTGTACCACTGCGGGATCCAGAAATATTCGGCCCGCAACACGCGGTCTAATGCGCGGACGGCCGTGCGCAGTTCGTCCTTGGTCTGGACCTGCAACACATTTTCGATCAGTGCATCCACCGCCTTAGATTTCAGGCCCATCGCGTTAAACACAGATTCGTCCGCCGTTTCAGATCCGAAATACTGTTTCAGTCCTGAACTGGGTTCAAACGACATTGGGAAACTGTCGGTGACCAAATCAAAATCGAAATTGCGGGTCCGATCCGTGAATTGTGCCGAATCGATCCGGTTATAGACCGCATCAATGCCCGCAGCCTTTAGGTTATCAACGAACGGCAGGATAATCCGGTCAAAGGTTGGGCTATCCTCGATCACTTCAATTTTCAGGGTTTCACCGGCGGCATTGCGGCGCAGACCATCGTCGCCCACGATCCAGCCAGCGGCCTCTAGCAATTCGTTCGCCGCACGCAGGTTTTTGCGATCTGTGGGACGTGTACCCGAAACAGGTGGCATCACAGCAGGATCGGTCAAAACACCCGCGGGCAGATCCGCCGCCAATGGTTCCAACAACGCCAATTCATCCGCACTGGGCAGACCTGTGGCCGCTAGGTCCGAGTTTTCCCAAAACGATGTAATGCGCGCATAGGCCCCATAAAACAGTGATTCATTGGACCATTCGAAATTGAACAAATGCCCCAACGCCTGACGCACCCGCACATCCGCAAATTTATCACGACGCAGGTTGATTACAAAACTTTGCCCAGTGGCCAAACTGCCGTCAGGCAATTCCGCCTTGACCACATGGCCCTGTTCCAACGCAGGGAAATCATAGGCTGTCGCCCAATTTTTCGACGTATTTTCAATGCGGAACGTATAGGCACCGGATTTGAATGCCTCAAATGCGGCATTGCTGTCGGCGAAATATTCAATACGGATCGTGTCGAAATTTGATCGTCCCCGATTAATCGGTAAATCCGCCCCCCAATAATCGGGGTTTCGTTTGTAAACGATTCGACTGTTGATGTCATAGCTGTCCAACACATAGGGCCCCGATCCAATCGCAGGTTCCATGCGTGATTCGTCCAGTTTCGCGCCCGTGGTTTCAAACCATGCTTTGGATTTCACGGGCAATCCACCCACCATAGGGATGGCATCACGATTGGATGCCTCAGACGTAAATGTGTATTTAATGCGGTGTGTGTCCAATACCTCAACCGATTGGACCACTTGGGCCAAAACGGCGCGATAGCTGGCCAGACCTTCGGTCAAGAATAATTCATAGGTAAATTTTGCATCCTCAGCCGTGACAGGCGTGCCATCGGAAAACCGTGCCTCGGGGCGCATGTTGAAAATGACATAGGATTGATCCGCGGGATATTCGATGGATTCGGCCAACAACCCATAGGCCGATCCTGCTTCGTCGCTGGTTCCTGTCAGCAGACTTTCAAAGGGGGCGGACGCCAATGCGCCGGCGCGCCCTTTGCGGGAATAGGGGTTCATCGAATCAAATGTACCCGGAGCCCAGATCGAAATTTCACCACCCTTGGGGGCATTGGGGTTCACATAATCGAGATGTTCAAAATCAGCGGGATATTTCAGTTCACCAAAGAAATTAAAGCCATGCGCCTGGGTCAGGTCCTGCGCCTTGGACAAGGCGGGATAGAACATCACAACAAGCAAAACAAACATTGATAGCCACAAACGTGGTTTGGAAAAATCAACGGGAATTGCAACGGCCTTGGATGACTTTCTCATGATTACCTCCGCTTTGTTATTTTAAGCTAGGGGTAACACTAAGCCATATTCAAGCACATTCAAGCAGATGTGATCCCTAAAACGCAAAAAGCCGCGCAAAAGCGCGGCTTGAATGCAAATCAACCTGCGATTACTTGATTGTCGCCAAATATGCGATCAAGTTTGCACGATCTTCGACCTTGGGCAGGCCGCTGAAACCCATTTTTGTGCCTGGTGCATACGATTTTGGGTTTTCTAGGAAACCATTCAGGTTTTCGGGTGACCAAACATCGGCCACGGCGACCAATGCGCCTGAATACCCATAACCTGCAGCGGATCCGACCGCACGATCAACAACGCCGAACAGGTATGGACCTGTGCCGTTTGCGCCGTCATCCAATTTGTGACACGCGCGGCATTTGCCGTATACTTTTTCGCCCTTTGCAGCATCAGCTGCCGCGTAAACTGCGGCGAAATCCAACACTTCGGCTGGTGCGGCGTCATCGCCGGCCTCTTCTACTACGATTTCATAGCCTGCTGCGTGATCTTCACCGTGGCCTGCTGGTCCTACGTGAAACAAAATTTCTGCCGCCCAATTTCCTAGCAAGAAAATCAAAAGCGCACCACAGAAGCCGCCTACAACCTTGGTGAATGTCATTGTGTCCATAGCTTGTCTTCCATCTGCTAAAGTTTGGATGCTATGTATCGTGTTCCATCCCCTTTATGCAAGGTGTAGTATTGCGACGAAACGACCGAGATCACGAAAAAATGGAAAAAAAATGACAAAACGAATTGCTTTTCAAGGTGAATTGGGTGCCTACAGCCACGAAGCCGCCTATGCCGCGCGTCCAGATATGGCGCCGCTGCCCTGCAAAACCTTTGATGACGTGATCGACGCGGTGCGTAGCAAAGCGGCTGATTTGGCTGTTTTGCCGGTTGAAAATTCAACCTATGGCCGGGTCGCTGACATGCATCGTTTGCTGCCACAATCAGGCCTGCACATCATCGGGGAAACGTTTACGCGGGTGCGCATCTGCCTGATGGCCAATCCTGGCGTGACCATCGACGAAATCCAAAAGGTACGCGCGCATCTGGTTTTGTTGCCCCAAGCAGATGGATTTTTGAAAAAACACAACATCTTAGCAGAAGCAGCCGCTGACAGCGCGGGCGCAGCCGCGGAACTGGCGCAAAGCGGCGCGCGCGACAGTGGCGTTTTGGCATCCGAACTGGCGGCCAAATCCTATGGGCTGAATATTCTGGCCAAAGACATCGAAGATTACCACCACAACACCACCCGTTTTCTGGTCATGTCGCCCAATCCTGACTATGATTTATCACAAGCCGACACAGTCATGACCACATTCGTTTTTCAAGTGCGCAATATTCCTGCCGCGCTTTACAAAGCGTTAGGCGGATTCGCGACAAATGGCGTGAACATGACAAAAATCGAAAGTTACATGGTCGGCGGATCCTTTACCGCAACGCAGTTTTATGCCGACATAGAAGGCCATCCCAACGACGAAAACGTAAAACGCGCGATGGAAGAATTGGAATACTTTACTGATTCGATCACGATTTTGGGAATATACCCGGCCGCAAAAGACCGGGTTTAATCCTTAGACCGCTTGATTTTCCAAATAACTCGCCAAGCGCGAAATACGTTCCTGAAATCTTTTATTGGCCTGCGCGCGGGCCAATTTTAATGACTGAACAAACAGCCGCGCAGAAAGCGTTTGGGGCTCCAATTCAATGTCCACTGACATGCGCGTTTGCGTTTGCGACAAGGGATCCAATGTAACGGTGCTGCGTCCATTGATGTTGGGGCTAGAAAATTCAAACTGCATTTTGTCAGGGCTTGCCATTTCGACCAGTGTTGTCGAAATTTGGCGGTCCTTGCCTGCCAACCTAAAATTTGCATGCCAGGACATTCCAACGGCGGGGGACCCAGAATTGCCAGCCGTACATTCTAGGTTCAAGCCTTTTTCCTGGGCCAATTTTTCGAAATATTCAAAATCTGACAACCGCTTGAACAGATCGTCCTGCGCCAGTTTCAAATCATGTGTCGCTGAAAATTGCATGGGTACCTCGTAATTAATTAGCGTTATTCATTTATCAAAGCGTATCCGACATCCAGCTGCGAATTAGATAATGCGCAATGGACCCCGGCCGTGCGGGCATGATCGTCGTATCATGGCCCGAAAAAACATCCATCATCTGTGATCGTGAAACCCACTTTGCATCATCGATTTCATTTGGATCAATAACAATATCGCGACTTGTCGCATGTCCGTGACATCCAAACATCAGCGAATTGGGAAACGGCCAAGGTTGCGACGTTATATACCTTACATCGCCAACTTGGACCTGTGTTTCCTCATAAACTTCGCGACGAACGGCTGCTTCGATTGTTTCGCCGGGTTCGACAAAGCCCGCCAAACAGGAATACATGCCGTCTGGCCATTGCGGTGAGCGCCCCAATAAAATATCGGTTCCCTGCGTGATCAACATAATCACAACCGGATCTGTTCGTGGGAAATGTTGCGCGCCACAGCTGGAACAGCTGCGCTGCCACCCAGATTGCACCATCTGACTTGGGTGACCACATTTTGCACAAAACTTATGGGATCGATGCCATTCTAGTAACGCCTTGGCGCTGGCAGCCAACTCTGCATCGCGCGCAGACATCTGGGTCAAAACTGAACGCATTTCTACAAAAACAAAGTTTTCTGGAAAACTTGGATGCCGCTGCTGCGTGGGATCAAAAAAAACAGTGGTATCGGGGTCAGTGCCCGTTTCAGGTTCCCACGACGATAGATCCGTCGCGAAACAGCGCCCACCCACATCTTGGCCCAAAAATATATAGGGCTGACCCGCCAATTCCGGATGCAGCGAATCCAATCGCACAACTGAATGATCGGCTGCAAGATCGACCAGTATCTTGCCACGCCACAATACAATCGACACATCCTGCGCACGCGGCGTAGCGTCTGGCGTTCCACGCAAATGTGCCATCCGATCCAAATTAGAACCAGAAAATGCTAAAAATCCATTGGCCGCCATATGTCATTTCCTTTTGCGTTTCTTATCTTTTGTCATGCAATCTTGGGCAGTTCAATGTCGCGCACCAGATGGGTTGCATTTTTTACAAAGACATCTTATTTGATCGGTGAGAGGTTGGCGTGGGCAAGCCGTTCGCCAACCCGGTCAGGTCCGGAAGGAAGCAGCCGCAACGAACCCAGCTTGGGTCGCTGTCCAGCCTCTCACTTTTCCACCACATACAGTGCCAAATGCAATGGATCAGGGATATTGACTGGCCCAATCGCGTTGTTTTGGCGTTTCCACAGCACAGGGCCGGACAGCGCGCAGTGCCGCCAGTGCGGCATCAGGGTCCATACCTGATTCGACCATCACCCGCAGTGCCGCCATGCCGGAACGACCACACCCCCCATAACAATGAAACAAAATGTGCCCACCTTGCGCCAACACCTGATGGAAAAATGGCGACATTGCATTCCAAACGGTTTGCACAGCGATATCGGGCGCACCAAAATCGCTGACAGGGACGGACAGCCATTTTATGCCGTATTCTAGCAGTTGGTCCGCAAGATCGCCGGCACCCTTGTCGCGCAATTCGGGCAGCGTGGTCATAGACACAACCAATTCTGCGGGCCATTGCGTAATCGTTTCAATGTCAGCCGCCAAATACCCTGTGCGCCCGGGCATTTGCGAAATCCCAATGCGACCGGCCCCCATGGGCAAGTCATAAATTTTGAATTCTGTCATAAATCACCAATTTTGCCATCTGGGAACAGTATGAACACTGGACCTTAGCGCCACAAGGCCTTAGCTTATACAAAACAAACGGCGAGGCACCATGTCCGAAACACACACAGACAGTTATCAGGTTTTAGCGCGAAAATATCGCCCCGAGACCTTTGCTGATCTTGTCGGTCAAGATGCGATGGTGCGAACATTAAAAAATGCTTTCGCAGCGGACCGCATTGCACAAGCATTTGTTATGACAGGTATTCGTGGAACCGGTAAAACCACGACGGCACGCATTATCGCCAAGGGCATGAATTGTATCGGCCCCGATGGACAGGGTGGCCCAACCACCGACCCCTGTGGCAGCTGTGAACATTGCACCGCCATCATGCAGGGACGCCATGTCGATGTAATGGAAATGGACGCCGCCAGCCGCACAGGTGTCGACGATATCCGCGAAATCATCGATAGTGTGCATTATCGTGCCGCATCGGCGCGATATAAAATCTATATCATCGACGAAGTTCACATGCTGTCGACGAACGCCTTTAACGCGTTGCTGAAAACGCTAGAAGAACCCCCAGCGCATGTGAAATTCATTTTCGCGACCACCGAAATTCGCAAGGTGCCCGTAACGGTTCTGTCACGCTGTCAACGATTTGACCTGCGCCGGATCGAACCCGAAGTTATGATTGGTTTGTTGCGCAAAATTGCAACAGCCGAAAATGCCGAGATTTCAGACGATGCGCTGGCATTGATCACCCGCGCCGCCGAAGGGTCTGCACGTGATGCAACGTCGTTACTGGATCAGGCGATCAGCCATGGCGCCGGCGAAACCACAGCCGACCAAGTGCGCGCCATGTTGGGTCTGGCCGATCGTGGCCGCGTTATGGATTTGTTTGACATGATCCTGCGCGGTGATGCGACAGCGGCCTTGGCAGAAATCGGTCAGCAATATTCGGACGGCGCGGATCCGATGGCAATTTTACGCGATTTGGCTGAAATCACCCACTGGGTGTCTGTGGTCAAAATCACGCCCGACGCAGCCGAAGATCCTACAGTTTCGCCCGATGAACGTATGCGTGGACGCACGATGGCTGACGCTTTGCCAATGCGTGTTCTGACACGGATGTGGCAAATGCTGCTTAAAGCACTGGACGAAGTTGCCACAGCGCCCAATGCTATGATGGCCGCGGAAATGGCCGTTATCCGCCTGACCCATGTGGCAGACCTGCCCACGCCCGAGGAATTGGTACGCAAGCTAAATGATATGCCCACACCCCCACCCGCGGGTCCAGGTGGCGGCGGATCACGTCCAGCGCAAACACATAGCCCGCAAAGCCCTGCTAGTCACACAAGCCACGGCACACATGGGATGTCCAATCATACCAGCGGCGGGACAACGATGCACGGGTCAGGAAACACCGTATTGGCCGTCGCGGGCGATGCTGCGTTGTCTTATTATGCCAGCTTTGATCACGTGATCGATCTGATACGATCCCAACGCGATGTTAAATTGTTGGTCGAGGTTGAAACAACACTGCGCCTTGCAGCATATCAGCCAGGTCGGATAGAATTTGAACCCACACATGCCGCCGCCCCGGATTTGGCCCAAAGGTTGGGCAGCCGACTACAAAGTTGGACAGGCAAACGCTGGGTCGTCAGCATCGTCGCCCAAGGGGGCGCGGAAACCATCGCAGAAAAACGCGATGCCGCAGAATTGGCACTGCGCGCCAAGGCCCAAGAACACCCGCTGGTACAGGCCGTTCTTGGTGCGTTTCCAAAGGCTGAGATCACAAAAATTAAAACGATCCAAGACATCACCGCATCCGCGCAGGCCGACGCCCTGCCCGAAGTCGAAGATGAATGGGACCCTTTCGAAGAAGAGTAGGAGAACACGATGTTCAAAGGTTTAGGCGCAATGGGCGACATGGCAAAAATGATGAAAGCCGCCCAGGAAATGCAGGGCAAAATGGCCCAAATGCAAGAAGAAATGCACAACATTATGGTGACTGGCGAAGCCGGCGCAGGTTTGGTCAAAGCGACATGCTCTGCCAAAGGTGACCTGAAATCACTAGACATTGATCCCAGCATTTTTTCCAAAGACGACAAAGAAGTCGTAGAAGACCTGATCGTGGCCGCTGTCAAAGATGCACAAGACCGTGCCGCCCAGCGCGCCCAAGAAGAAATGCAAAAAATGACCCAAGATATGGGCCTGCCCGCGGGCATGAACCTGCCGTTTTAAACAATGGCGCAAAATCGCGATATTGATGATCTGATTGATTTAATGGCCAAGCTGCCTGGGCTTGGCCCCAGGTCAGCCCGTCGCGCCGTATTGCACCTGATCCGCAAGCGCGGTCAGCTACTTGGCCCACTTGCGACCCAAATGCAGCGTGTTGCAGATACCGCCTGCGAATGCCTGAACTGCGGGAATATTGGCACCGCAGAGATTTGCAAAATCTGCCAAACACCAGAACGGCAAAACGGCATTATATGCGTCGTAGAGGATGTTGCAGATCTGTGGGCAATGGAACGCGCCAGCGTTTTTAAGGGGCGATATCATGTCTTGGGCGGCACACTTTCTGCTTTGGACGGCGTCGGCCCAGATGATCTGCGCATTCCAAAGTTGCAAGACCGCGTTGTAACAGAAAACGTAGGCGAAGTGATTTTAGCACTGAATGCAACAATAGATGGCCAAACAACCGCCCACTATATCGCAGACCAACTTGAAAACCGTTGCAATGTGACCTCATTGGCCCAAGGCGTACCAATCGGTGGCGAATTGGATTATTTGGACGACGGCACGATCACCGCCGCCCTAAATGCACGCCGTAAACTTTAGACGATTAACACATCCAATGGCGGAAAACCGTTAAAGCAAACGGATGAATATGTCGTTGTATAGGCACCACAGGATTTAATCATGATTTTATCGCCCGCGGTTAATGCCATCGGTAACATCATGGGACGTTTTTCATATAAAACATCCGCGCTGTCACAACTTGGTCCAGCCACAATACACGGCCCCATGTCACCCTGATCTTTGTCGGTGACAAACTGATACCGGATCGCTTCGTCCATAGTTTCGGCCAAACCAGAAAACTTGCCAATGTCCAAATAAACCCAGCGGTGCAAATCATCCGCAGACTTCCGAGACACCAACAGAACCTCTGCTGCGATAACGCCGGCCTCGGCCACCATTCCGCGTCCAGGTTCTGCCATAACATATGTCGCATCAGGAAAGCGTGCATTTACCATGCCCATCACTTCTGCTGCATAGGCATTGGGGGCCTCTACGTCATAATCATAAGCAGCAGGAAACCCACCCCCAATATTGATAAGGTGCAAGCCAAATCCAGCATCTTGGGCATCGCGCCAAACAGCGGCCACTTGGTCCAGGGTTTGCTGCCACATCGCTGCATGTCGCGTCTGTGATCCAACATGAAACGACATGCCAACAGGCCGCAATCCCAATTCAACTGCGCGCTGAAACAATCCCAAGGCCGCCACAGGTGCGCACCCAAACTTGCGTGACAACGGCCAATCCGCCCCTGTCGCGCCAACCAACAGCCGCAAATAAACCTGTGCACCAGGCGCATTTTCGGCAATTTTTTCCAGCTCTTGCTCTGCATCAAAGGCGAACAACCGCAATCCCGCCGCATAAGCAAATGCAATATCAGCAGGCCGTTTGATGGTGTTGCCAAATGAAATATGCGCAGGATCAGCCCCCAACGCCAAACATTGTTCAATCTCGCCACGCGAAGCCGCATCAAAACGCGCGCCTTCATCTAACAGCGTGCGCAGCACTGCCTCATGCGGGTTCGCTTTGACCGCATAATGAATATGCGCCCGACCCAAACCTTGCGCAAGGGTGCGGTACTGAAACCGCACAGCATCCAAACTCATCACCAAAGTGGGTTTAGAAAAATCCCGTGCACGGATTTCGTCAAACAAAAATTGTGTAAAAGAAGGGCAACGCCCTTCTGGCAACACGGCTACGTTCATGGTCATCTCCATAATTTACCCCGACATTTAAGTCGGCAAAGTCCATTTCGGAGACGTTACCGTCGCTACGTAAACACTGGGTCCCAGACCCGGCCAGAGGCGCGTGCGTTGGCGTCTATGCGCCGCAACATATGAGCATTTATTATTTTAGCAAGACCTATTTTTCATCACCCAAATATTTCAAACAACATATTGAAATAAAATGAAAGTTTCTTTCACTTTTGATAAATACTCTGGGTGAATTGGCCGCAGGCCAAGAGGGCAAAGCCCTCTTAGCCCCACAATATCATTTAACGATCGTCCAAATCAGGCTGATCGTCAGAATCAGGCAAGTTAAAGAAACTATCCGCATCCAGATAATCCTGATCTGATTTTTCATCATCATCAGCGATACCAAATGCGTCCAATCCGGACATACCATCCTCAATTTTAGGCTCTGCCGGCATCTCCAAGGATTGTTCCGTGCTTACCAATTTACGGCGCTCATCATCGGTCATTACTGTACCGTCACCGGATTTCTTAGCCACTGCTTTTTGGACGGCCTGGTCCAACTCGGATTGCTTACACAATCCCAAAGCAACAGGATCAATCGGCGTAATATTCGCGATATTCCAGTGCGTGCGTTCACGAATGGCTTGAATGGTAGGCTTTGTTGTACCAATCAATTTTGACACTTGCGCGTCTGACAACTCGGGGTGAAATTTGACCAACCACAAAATTGATGCAGGGCGGTCTTGGCGCTTTGACAACGGTGTATACCGTGGACCGCGACGCTTTTCCTCGCCTACTGCGGCGGGGTTAAATTTCAGCTTCAGTTTGTGCAGTGGATCCGCCTCGGCTTTTTCGATATCAGCCGCATCCAATTGATTATTTGCCACAGGGTCAAATCCCTTGACCCCAACAGCAACATCACCATCAGCAATGCCTTGGATTTCCAGTTCATGCATCCCGACAAAATCAGCAATCTGCTTAAATGTCAGTGTCGTATTATCAACCAGCCAAACAGCTGTTGCGCGCGCCATAATTGGTTTAGCCATTGTGCTACTCCTTATACAAAACTTTCCCGAATACAAAGCTTTCCCAATGCCTGACACGCAGGCGGCCTTTTCCAAGGCAGGTTACCGTTGTAGGGGAACTTGGATGACTATATACCGTCATAAAACAAGAAAGGAAAGAGCGAATGCGGCGCCTATTCATTTCTGCTATTGTTGCCTGTGCACCGTTTGCGGTGATGGCACAGCAGTTCGATTATTATGTCTTATCCCTATCGTGGTCACCGTCTTGGTGCACTTTGGAAGGCAACGAACGAAATTCTGATCAATGCGACCCCGATGCCGACTATGGCTGGAGCTTGCACGGCCTTTGGCCGCAATACCATCGTGGCTACCCCTCTTATTGCCAAACGGCCAAACGCCCCCCATCGCGCACCATGACAAATGACATGGTGGACATTATGGGCAGTTCGGGGCTTGCCTGGCATCAGTGGAAAAAACACGGTGTTTGCAGTGGCCTTGATGGACAAACCTATCTAGACCTGTCGCGCCAAGCCTATGACAGCATTACGCGCCCGCCCGTGTTTCGCAAACTGTCCGAAACAGTTCGCGTCCCTGCACAGGTCATTGAAGAGGCATTTTTAAAATCAAACCCAGCCCTAGAACCGGATATGATCACGATCACCTGCAAACAAAACATGATCCAAGAGGCGCGCATCTGTCTTTCTAAATCATTGGAACCTGTGCCCTGTGGCCGCGATGTGGTGCGTGATTGCACACTAGATGACGCGCTGTTGCCGCCGATTCCGTAATCAACCGACCAGAGCTACTGTCAGCCCATCACCGCACGGCGCAATAAATTTGCGCCTGCGGCCAACAGCACAATCAAAGTAATCCGTTTGAACAGACGTTGATCAATCCGATCCTGTACTGCGGTGCCAATGGCCATCCCAACCATCGCAGGAATCAGCAATGTTGCGGAAAATGCCGCGGTTTTCAGCGTCAATATCCCCGATATCACATGGGCAAATACCAGCGCCATAGCCCCCAATCCGTACACAACCCCCTGCACACGCATCTGATCACGTTTGGGCGTATTCAACGCCGTCAGATAGGCCACCGTCGGCGGCCCCCAGACCCCAGACATACCGCCCAAAAACCCCGCAACTGCCCCCATTGTGATTTCCGCGCGCAGCGATGGTCCTTGGATCGGCAACTGCCATCCCACAAGCTGTAACAGTGAAAAAAATGTCACCACGCCACCAAGTGCGCCCAAAAATATCTGGCTTGGCAAAATGGCAGACAATTGCGCGCTCAGCATCAGGCATAGAAATCCTATGCCTAGAAAATACTTAAATTGAATGGTCGAGGCTACGGCCGCAGGAATTCCGGTGCGAAATGCCTGATACAGATTCGTCACAACTGTCGGTAATATCATCGCAGCCAAGGCCAAGCTGGGCGTCACGACGAAACTTAGCCCCATAATAAAAATTGTCGGCAAGGCAAAGCCAATCAGGCCTTTGATCAGGCCCGCGCACAGCGCAACCAGCACCGCCAATGCCCATTGATATGGGGACAACATTAGAATCAAATCTGCCATAACCCTGCATTTAACACAGCCATCAGACCATGGCCGCAAAAATCCGCAGGGTAATTTTCGAACAATTTTGACGCATCTTTGGTATTTAAGTTGCGCTGCACCTGCAAAGTGATTATCAAAGGCCCAAGCGAAGAAAGGAATTGATTCATGGCACATGACGGACAGGATTTATCAATGACCCACAGCATTGACACGTTGAATTTGCTTTCACTGACACAGGCGGTATTGCCAACATTGGATGGTTTGCTGACCCAGACCAAGGAAAAACTGCGCGATACTGTGTCAGAAAATGGCCGCATCTCTGCCCGCAAGATTGAGGAAAATCAAACCTTTGCCCATGGCGTTGCTTGGTTGGCCACCTATGTTGAATCCCTGCGTCAAATGCATATCTGGGGCACGAACCTGTCGCAAAATGGCACCTTTGGGGAAACGGAAAAACTGATCCTGCAGATCGCTTTTGGTGAATATCTGGCCCAGATTTTCGGCGGTATTGCGATGAATCAAGGCGAGGTCGTGCGCCCCCATGATTTCGGACTGACACCCACTGATATCGCAGCAGCTCAGACCGATGCAGTGACCACATTGCTGCAACGCGGCAACACACAGGACGCACGCACGCGCTTGGTCGCCTTGATGCAAGACCACAGCGCCAACGTCACCGTGGGCCACAGCGGGCTAGACGAAGAATTGGAAATGATCCGTGAACAATTCCGAAAATTCACTGTTGATCGTGTGCTGCCCCACGCACACGAATGGCACCTAAACGATGAACTGATCCCGATGGATTTGATCAACGAACTGGCCGAACTGGGCGTCTTTGGCCTGACGATTCCTGAAAACCTAGGCGGCCTAGGCCTGTCCAAGGCATCCATGGCCGTCGTATCCGAAGAATTATCGCGCGGCTATATCGGCGTTGGGTCCTTGGGCACACGGTCCGAAATCGCGGCAGAATTGATTTTATGCGGCGGCACTGATGACCAAAAATCCCACTGGCTGCCCAAAATCGCCAGTGCAGAAATTTTGCCAACAGCGGTCTTTACCGAACCAAACACTGGGTCCGATTTGGGCGCGCTGCGCACCCGTGCGGTCCGCGATGAAAACGGTGATTACCAAGTCACAGGCAACAAAACATGGATCACCCATGCAGCACGCACGCATATCATGACATTGCTGGCACGCACCGATCCCGACAGCACGGATCACCGCGGTCTATCCATGTTTATCGCCGAAAAAACGCCCGGTACAGATGCAGATCCCTTCCCCACCCCCGGTATGACCGGTGGCGAAATTGAGGTTCTGGGCTATCGCGGAATGAAGGAATACGAACTGGGCTTTGACCAATTTCACGTCAAGGGCGACAACCTGCTGGGTGGAGAAGAAGGCAAAGGCTTCAAACAGCTGATGCAAACATTTGAAAGCGCACGCATCCAAACCGCAGCCCGCGCTGTGGGTGTTGCCCAAAACGCGCTGGATATTTCAATGCAATACGCCATCGATCGTAAACAGTTCGGCAAATCCCTGATCGAATTCCCACGTGTCGCCAATAAACTGGCAATGATGGCCGTGGAAATCATGATTGCCCGCCAACTGACATATTTCAGCGCCTATGAAAAAGACAATGACCGCCGCTGCGATCTTGAGGCCGGCATGGCCAAACTCTTGGGCGCGCGCGTGGCATGGGCCGCGGCCGACAACGGATTACAAATCCACGGCGGAAATGGTTTTGCGCTTGAATATGCCATCAGCCGCGTCCTGTGTGATGCCCGTATCCTAAATATTTTCGAGGGTGCCGCAGAAATTCAGGCACAGGTCATCGCGCGTCGCCTGCTGGACTAAGACGGGACAATCACATAAACTGCCGCATGCGGGTACATAGGGGACATTGCATGCGGCGTTTGGTGATAATCTTAGCAATGGCGACTGGGATGCTGGGATGCGGCCCAAATACTGCCGCGCCTTCGGCACATATTCCTGTTGATCAAGAATGGGCCGTTACGGGCTGGTCCGGCGGCCCACCACCGAACATGACCGTCACCATTTCGACCGATGCACTCTACGGGCGCGCACCCTGCAATCGATTTTCCGGCAAATTCACCGCCACTCATTCGGAAAATATCCAAATCGGGCCTTTGGCTGTAACACGAATGACCTGTCCAGAAATTTCCATAGAAACCGCAATCTTGAACGATTTGTCCCGGATGAACAAATGGTCGATTGTTCAGACTGAATTGCGCCTGCGCGGTTCGGATGGGCAATATATAACCCTGTCGCCAAACTAAGGGATGGTGGGCGGGGCGGCGTGCCCGCAGGGCACCAGCGTCGCACTCATCCTTGAACTTTTGCAGACACACCTTGCAAAACCACGAAAATCACCGCAGCCGCCACAACCATAGACGGCCCCGCGGGCGTGTCCCAATAATACGACCCAACCAGCCCCGCCAATACCGCCATGACCCCAATCAACACCGCAACCATGCCCATAGCCTCGGGTGTGCGTGTCACAGTTCGCGCAGCGGCCGCAGGAATGATTAAAAATGCCGTGATCAAAATCGCGCCAACAACCTGCAACGCCAATCCCACCAATAACGCCAAAGCAAGCGCTAAAAAAAACTGCTCTCGCTGCGCGTCTACCCCTTCCGAGGCGGCTAAATCATCCCCCAAGGTTGATAAAATCAGTGCCCGCCATCGCCACAAAACATACCCGCCAACGACGCCAACCCCAGCCCATATATACAGCGCATCACGCCATTCCAGCACCAGAATATCACCGAACAACACGGCCTCTAATGACATGCCATTTCCCCATAACGCAGCGGCGATCAGACCGATAGCCAAGGCTCCATGCGATATCACCCCCAACAAACTGTCGGCACTATGTTTGCTGCCCACAAATCCCCACAACAAAATGGCAACCAAACAGGCAATCCCAGCCACCCCAAGATAGACCGAAAATCCAAATCCCAAGGATACCGCCACCCCCAAAACCGAGGCATGCGACAACGCATCCCCGAAATAGGCCATGCGCCGCCAGACGACGAAACAGCCCAAAATACCAGCCATAATCGCCATACCAACAGCGGCGCAGGCCGCAATCCACATAAATTCCAAATACATGGGGGCTCCTACTTTGGCGACGGTTCGGCGTGATGTTGATGGTCGTGACTGTGATCGTGGTCGTGGTGATGATCATGATCATGGCGATATAACGCCATGGTGCCACGCGTCCCACGCCCAAACAACGCGCGATATTCTGGGGCTGTTGACACGACATCAGGCGCGCCTTGGCAACAAATATGACCATTCAAACAAATGACACGATCTGACGCACTCATGACAACGTGCAAATCATGACTGACCATGACTACGGCACAATTCAATTCATTTCGCAAATCTTCTATCAATTCGTAAAACCCAGCAGACCCAGCTTGGTCCAATCCTTGGGTGGGTTCATCCAATAACAACACATCAGGACGGCGCAATATGGCACGCGCCAACATACCCCGTTGCAACAGCCCCCCAGACAAAGACGCGATTTGTTTGTGCATATGCCCCGTTATACCTGTCCGTTCGGCGACCTGCGCTGCATCGATATCCCCCACGGGTTGGGGCAGATCCAGAAACCGCCGCAATGTCATAGGAAAGGTCGGGTCCAAACGCAATTTTTGCGGAACATATCCAATCTGCAACCCCGCCTGACGCAGGACACGGCCCTGTTTGGGCCGCACCGCGCCGGTCATCACCCGCAGCAGCGATGATTTCCCCGATCCATTCGGCCCAACGATGGTAATAATTTCACCCGCACGTACGGTTAAATCAACCGATTGCAAAACAGGGCCTTGCCCATAATGCACAGCGACATCTTGTAATGATAACAACCCGCTCACGCGTTCTCACCTTCGTGGCAATGGGCGCACAGGCCCTCGGCTTCGACAACGATACGGCTAACGGTAAAGCCATCTGTCGCCAAACTGTCTTGGACATCGTCTAGCGAAAAATTATGGCTTTCTGCCACTTTATGGCAGGCCATACAGATCAAAAATGTCGGCGCGTGATCTTCGATCGGGCAATCACAAGCAACATAGGCGTTTAATTTTTCGATGCGATGCACCAACCCCTGTTCCAGCAAAAAATTCAGCGCACGATATGCAACAGGCGGCTTATCAGCTAGCCCTTCGGCGCTGAGCCGTCCCAAAACATCATAGGCCCCCATGGCGCGATGGCTTTCCAACAATATTTCCAAAACCCGTTGACGAATGGGGGTCAAACGCACCTGACGCGCAGCGCAGGTATCTTGGGCACGCCGCAAGGCTGTTGTCACACATTTACTGTGGTCGTGGGCTTGAAACGCGGTCGATTGCATTTTCTTCTCCGGTAATGTTGACATGTTATAACATAACAATTAGGTGAGCTGCAACAATCAAAACAGGAAATCATTGAATGAAATATCTGGTTATTGGCGCAATGACATGCTGCATTCCCTTTGCTACGCTGGCCGATCAAATTCATGTGTCCACTGACATCCCACCTATTGCTGGCATCGCACAGGCAATCGGTCGCGATCATGTCACCGTGTCCCCCCTGTTGGGGCCCAATCAATCGCCACACCATGTCACACTGCGTCCCAGTCAGGCCAAATCAGTGGCCCAAGCGGATATGATCTGGGTGGTTGGCCCCGATCTGACACCAGGTCTGTTTGATCGCATGGTGGCTGTTGCGGGGGATCGGATCCATAATATTGCGGCCCTGCCCACACTGGATCGGCGCACCTTAGACGCAGACCATGATCACGACCACGATCATGCCCATGACGATAACCACGACGACGACCATGGCCGTACCGAAACGGCGGATGATACATCAGCAGCGGATACCATGATGGATCCCCATGTCTGGCTGTCGCCGACAAATGCCATCACCATCGCCGCCGCGATGCGCGATGAATTGCGCCAAATCGATCCCGAAAATGCCGATCACTTTGCCAGCAATTTCGCACAATTTGAACAGACGCTGTCCCAAATCCTAGTGGATGCCCCGCGCGTCATGACGCACACCAACATCGCCGTTTCACATGATGCCTATGGATATTTCCAATCTGGCTTGGGTGATATTGAAACCATTACACTGACCGACGCCGCGGCCACAGAATTAACGCCGCGCAGCATGGCACAAACCCTATCTGAACTGGATCAAAAATCCGTGGCATGCTTTATCATCGATCCCGCAGAACAGGCGAAAACTGCGCAGGGTTTGGCTGAACGCAATGGCATCCCTGCAATTATCGTATCGCCGATTTTTGCAACATCAAATACCTATGCGAACCCATATCTGGATCTGATGGCGGATTTGGTGCAGGCCTACCGGACCTGTTTGGCGCAATAGCGCAGCGCTGGGTTACAACGGATTGGAAATTTCAATAAGGGTGCCATCGGGATCACGGACATAGACCGACACAATTGGCCCCGTGGCACCGGTGCGCTTAATTGGCCCCTGTTCAATGGCAACATCATGGGCGGCCAAATGCGCGCACCATGCGTCAATCGGATCCAAAGACAGCAAACACACATCCCCCGACCCAACGGTGGGGGCCTGTGCATGGGGGGCAAATTCCTGCCCCGCCAGATGCAAATTTATTTTTTGCGACCCAAATGACACGGCATGGCGTTTTGTTCCATCAGTCCCGGTAAAACAATGATGGCTCATACCCAAAACCGTTTGATAAAACGCGATGGCTTGATCCATATCGGAAACGGTTAAAACGATGTGATCCAAGGCAGATATTTGTGGCATGGCTATCCCTTGATCCAGTGTTCTGTTCTGAAATCATCCGGGATGCGATCAATGCCGTCAACCACCAAATCCGCCATAACTTCAGCCACCCCTAGGGCCATTCCAAACCCAATTTTAAACCCACCATTGGCGATAAACGCATCGCGATAAACGGGATGCGACCCCAACACTGGTGCGCGTGTTTTGGCACGCGGCCGCGCACCCGCCCAAACGCGCAATACCGGCGCATTCGCCAAAACAGGAACCAAAGCGCGCGCTTTGGCAATCAGGGCATCCAACAGCTGATCCGTTTCCGCAGGATCATTGTAATGGCGTTCACTGGTGGATCCAATTGCCGTCGTACCGTCGCGATGCGGGGTAACATGCAAACTGTCGATGTATAATTGCGGACTATCGCGCAGATCCAGATCAAAGACGGCCGCCTGGCCTTTCTCTCCGCGACCGACATCTTGTCCAATTTGTTGCGAAATATAGGATAAATCATGCGCACCCGTGGCCCAAACGACCTGTCCCCTGTCATCACCATCCACAATAATGGGGCATCCTTTGTGCCGCAGGGCTTTGGCCAGTGATAGGCACGCCATTTGCGGATTAATCCGCGCGGTCATATCATCCCAAATCCACCGCCGCATCGGACAGGGCGGCACCCAATCTGGGACCTGATCAACAATCACCCACTGGGCCAATGTGCCCCAATGTTCTTGTGCGCCTGCAATCCTTTTTTGCGCCAAATCCAACGATTTTTCGTCCGCGATCGGCTGCAACCGGCCCAGCCGTGAATATCCGCTATCAATGCCGGAAATTGCATCAACCATCGGCCAAAATTCACGCGCGGCAACCAAACTGTCACGTTGAAATTGTTTTTTGGTGTTCCAGTTTTCGGGCACATGGGGGGCCAATGCACCCACAACGCCGCCACTGGCCCCTGCGGCTGGCCCATACGGGTCAATGACCTGCACGCGTGCGCCACGCTGAACGCAGGCCCATGCAATAGACAGCCCAAAAATTCCTGCACCGCGTACCGTAATTTCAACCATTGCCAAGCCCCATTTCAGTGGTAATGTGGTCTAGAGTGTAATCCCATGTTTCACAAGGTTATTCATGCCCACCACAACCGCAGATCTGGAATGGCGCGACGATCGCGTGCCTGTATCAACGCGTTTTGATGATCCCTATTATTCGCTGGATAATGGGTTAGAGGAAACGCGCCATGTGTTTTTGGCAGGCAATCAGTTGCCTGACCGATTTTGCGATGGGCTGCATATTGCGGAACTGGGGTTTGGCACGGGGTTAAATTTTCTGACCACGCTGCTGGAATGGCGCGCCACGCAGCAGCAGGGTAAATTCCATTTCACCACATTCGAGGCCTATCCCATGGCGCCCACCGATATGATCCGCGCCCAGCAGGAATTTCCACAGCTGGCCGCGATCGCCGATGATCTGCGCGATCTGTGGGCTGACTTGATCGCCAAGGGTTACGCCGAAATCGAACAGGCGCGCATTTCATTGATCACAGGCGATGCACGCGATACCGTCGCACAATGGGATGGACTGGCGGATTGCTGGTTTTTGGACGGATTTTCGCCCGCCAAAAACCCCGAACTGTGGGATGCTGATTTAATGTCCGCCGTTGGTTGCAAAACAAAACAGGGCGGCACCGCCGCCACCTATACCGCCGCGGGATTTGTCCGCCGCAACCTAGAACAAGCAGGATTTCGCGTCATCCGCACATCAGGATTTGGAAGCAAACGCCATATGACCACCGCAGTGAAAGAATAACCATGCAAAGCAATTCGAAACTGGGCATTTATTACATGATTGCCACCACCATCGTATTTGCCGCCCAAGACGGGCTGTCGCGCCATTTGGCCGAACATTACAGCGTGTTGATGGTTGTAATGGTGCGTTATTGGTTTTTTGCGGCTTTTGTGATGACAGTGGCAGCGCGCAAAGCGGGCGGGTTGCGCGCGGCGGCGAAAACATCGCAACCTGTGGTTCAAATCATCCGCGGGTCGCTGCTGGCCACTGAAATCTGTGTGATGGTCACAGGGTTTACATTGCTAGGCCTGATCGAAAGCCATGCGGTATTTGCCAGCTATCCCCTGCTGATTGCCGCGCTATCTGGTCCGATTTTGGGCGAAGCCGTCGGATGGAAACGCTGGATTGCGATTATTGTCGGTTTCATCGGCGTGCTGATCATTCTGGAACCTGGCTTTGGCGTCTTTGCCCCTGCGGCCATTGTACCATTGATCGCGGCGTTGCTGTTTGCCATCTATGGATTGCTGACACGCTATGCGGCGCGCAAAGACAGCAGTGCCACATCGTTTTTCTGGACCGGTGTGACAGGGGCAATCATCATGACGGTGGTGGGATTGCCGAACTTTACCAACATGACCCAGCCTGATTGGATGATGATGGGGCTGCTGTGCCTCTCCGGTGCCTTGGGGCATTTTTTGCTGATCAAATGTTACGAAGTGGCCGAAGCCAGCGCCGTGCAACCCTTTGCCTATTTGCAGTTGGTTTTTGCATCTGGCATCGGGCTGATTGTGTTCGGTGAAACACTAGAGGCAAATGTCATTATTGGCGCCAGTATTGTTGTTGCCGCAGGGCTGTTTACCCTATGGCGCGAACGGCTTCAGGCTTGAACCCTGCAACATCTGACTAAAGGGTTTGGGCAAGGGGTCCAACCCCAGACGTGCGCGGTAAATCGGCAAGCTTTCAGTGACGCGCATCACATAGTTGCGCGTTTCGGTGAACGGGATCATTTCCACCCAATCTATGATATCGATGTTGCGCCCGCGCGGATCACCCAATTTGGCCGACCACCGTTCGGCCCGCGTCGGACCCGCGTTATAGGCAATCGACATCAGTACAGGATTACCCCCGAACCGTTCACCCAGTTCCGCCAGATAGGCATTGCCAAGACGCGCGTTATACACCCAGTCTTGGCGCAGTTGTTCGGCGGAATAGGAAACACCCACCTTGCCCGCCATTTCTTGGGCCGTTTTGGGCATCAGTTGCATCAACCCCATCGCCCCCACGGGCGAGACCACCAGATGATCAAATTCGCTTTCGCGGCGTGCGATGGCCAATGACAATTCAGGCGGCACATTCGTTTTTTGTTTAATCATGGGATGCAACGCAAAATAGGGGCGCGGGATATTGGTACCCATACTGGCGGCCCGTTTACCCAACATCACCAAGACATGGGGGCGCTGTGCCTCTTCTAAAAAATCGGTCAGGCGCAGTGTGTCGGTTTCATCCAGCGTTTCGGCCAGATGGGTTAAAAACCGTTCACCCAATGGCAATTGATCGGCTGCAAACAGCAATACGGCCGCTTGGAACACTGATCCATCCAAAAATTCAGCCTGACGCCAATCGGGCAAATCCGACCATTCCGTAAATTCAGGGCCAAAGGTTTGGCCGACCCGCTCGGCGGCCAAAATGCCATAGTAACTTGTTTGATGCTGTGCTCCGCGTGCATAGGCGTCGCGCGCCTCACTGGTACGATTTAATGCCTCTAATGCGCGGCCCTGCCAATAATATCCACGACCCAAGGAAATAGGCGTATCAACTGCGGTCAAAAACCGGGAAAAATGATCAAGCGCAGCCTTGGGTTTATTCAGCTTGCGTAACGCGATAAACCCAGCCAACCATTCAAAGGTCGCGAAATCATCCCCTTGGGACAAATGATGACTACGAATAAGATCATAGGCATTGCTGAATTTACCATCCCAAATCATATCCCGAACGATCCGTTCACGCGAATTTGCCCATGCCTGCGGCGTGCCCAATTTGATTGCAGATTTGGATTGTTCGCCCAGCAGCGCAACGGCGCTATCACGCAACCCAGCGCGCAATCGCCATTCAAATCGCGCATGCGCCAAAACCGGTTCGCTGCGTAAATTCGCGGGGACTGCCGCGATCAATGGATCAACACCTTCGGATTTGGTGCGCAGGCCGACCCGCGCTTTGGCCAAGGCGAGATGACCGGCATCCAACAAAGGGTACATCTGTTCAACTGCGCCGTGTTCATCGCGCCACATCAATGCCATCGCGCGCGGCACATGCAGTTCTTTGATCCATGGACCAAACTCGGCAACATAGCGATCCTGCAGCTCTTGTGACATCACAGCGTCGACCCAGATATTTTGCACAATCAGACGCGCTTTGTCTGTTTGGCCGCGTTGCTTTAATACCCGCGCATAGTGATATGCCCCCTCGGCGGTTTGGGGCAGGTCATTTGCAAAAAATGTTAGGATTTGTTCCGCAGTCGCCTGATCAAAGGTCGGTTCGCTGCGTTTACGCAGATAGGGCAAACCGGGCCAGTCACCGTTACGCGCCAGAAAATTGATCGCCTCGGCTGGGGTGCCTTGGCCTGCGCGCAGTTTAGTCCAAACGACAACATCCAAGGCGGGCTGCCCATCTTGGATAGCCAGATCTTGCGCCACGGCCCAGTTTTTTGCGCGCATTTCATCAAACGCCATCGCCAATGGTCGACGTGCGTCTTGGGCGGCAACAGTCGAACAAATAAAAATAAGAATTGTACTAAATAAACGTAACATGGCTTGCAATTTTGCTTTCAACGCGTGATAGGGTGTGGACAGCTTAGACCAGCTGCGCGTGATCGGAAACCAACATTATGGTGATCGGCGAAATGGTGATCATCCGGGCCCCTGCCCGCCAAAATTAGAAAGGACGTGTCATGTTAAAAGGCTCTATGCCAGCTTTGGTCACGCCGTTCAAAGACGGCGCTATGGATCTGGACACATTGAAGAAGTTGGTCGAATGGCACATCGACCAAGGCAGCCATGGGTTGGTTCCCGTTGGCACCACAGGCGAAAGCCCGACGCTAAGCTATGAAGAACACGAATTGGTCGTGTCCGAAGTGGTCAAGGCGGCCGCCGGTCGCATTCCTGTTGTGGCGGGTGCTGGATCGAATAATACATCCGAATCCCTGCATTTCATGCAACACGCCAAATCTGTTGGCGCAACGGCGGCCTTGGTTGTGACCCCCTATTACAACAAACCGACCCAAGCCGGTTTGATTGCCCATTTCACCGCGCTGCATGATGCGGTTGATTTGCCCATCGTGATTTATAATATCCCCGGTCGTTCTGTGGTCGATATGACGCCCGACACCATGGGCGAATTGGCAAAACTGCCCCGTATTATCGGGGTCAAGGATGCAACAGGGGATTTGGCCCGCGTCTGCGCACAGCGGATCACATGCGGCCCCGATTTCCTGCAAATTTCTGGCGAAGATGCGACAGCGCATGGGTTTAACGCCCAAGGCGGCATTGGCTGCATTTCAGTGACTGCGAATGTGGCACCGGCGCTGTTGTCACAAATGCAATCTGCGACGCTGGCGGGTGATTACAAAACCGCGCTGGACATTCAGGATCGGTTGATGCCCCTGCATCAGGCCATTTTCACTGAACCAGGTTTGGTGGGTGTCAAATATGCAATGTCGCTGCTGGGTCTATGTGCCCCTGACGTGCGCCTGCCCCTGACGCCACTGACCGAGCCGACCAAAGACAAAATTCAGGCAGCAATGCGCCACGCCGGCCTGTTGTAAGAATTTGTGATCCATTAAATGAAAAACCGCGACCTATGCGTCGCGGTTTTTTTATTTCAGCGCCAAACTAAGTGGCATGTCATCCATTGCATTGCGGTACCAATCCACGATGATTTGACGTTCTTCATCCTCCATCCATGTCACATTTGCGGGTGGCATGGCATGGGTTACGCCCGATTGCAGGTATATCTGTTTCGCATAGGCGGTGATGTCATAGGTATTTTCCAAATGCACGTTTTTGGGCGCGCGACGGATCCCGTCGTAGACGGGTTCAGACATATGGCACATCGAACAGCGGCCCAAAATGATGTCTTGGGCATCTTCAAATCCTTGGGCGGCGGCAAAAATTTGTTGCCGCTCGCTTAGGCTTGCATCCTCGGTATTATGATTTTGCAAGGGGTTCGTAGAAATCCACATAATCAAGAGGAACAAAATCGCTGTGACCGCCCAGGTCCATGTCGGATTGCCCGCACGCGCATGTTTCGTGTTGAAATAATGACGGATGGTCACGCCCATCAAAAACACCAGCCCCGCAATCACCCAGTTATATTCCGATGCAAATGCCAAAGGATAGTGATTGGACAGCATCAGGAAAATCACCGGCAAGGTCAGGTAATTGTTATGCGTTGACCGCAGTTTCGCGATTTTGCCGTATTTGGGATCAGGCGCGCGCCCAGCCATCAAATCGGCCACAACAATTTTTTGGTTGGGAATGATGATAAAGAACACATTGGCCGACATAATCGTTGCAGTAAATGCACCCAAATGCAGCAGCGTCGCGCGACCTGTGAAAATCTGGTTATATCCCCAGCCCATCACCACCAACAAAACAAACAGGATAACCATCAGCACCGTTGGGTGATCTTTGGGACCGTGTTTGCACAGCATGTCATAAACAATCCAGCCAATTGCCAATGATCCGGCGGAAATCAAAATCCCCTGCCACAGGGCCAATTCCGCCTTGTTCTGGTCGATCAGATACAATTCACCGCCTGCCCAGTACACAACCGCCAAGAGCGCCGCACCTGATAGCCATGTGGCATAGCTTTCCCATTTGAACCACGTCAGATGTTCGGGCATCTGTTCGGGGGCCACCAGATATTTGCGAATGTGGTAAAACCCACCGCCATGGACCTGCCATTCTTCGCCATGCGCACCCACTGGCAGATCGGGAACCTTGCGCAGGCCCAAATCAAGCGCGATAAAATAAAATGAAGATCCGATCCAAGCAATGGCTGTAATGACGTGCAACCACCGCACGGCAAACGCCAACCAATCCCACATGACAACCAATTCTGACATAGCATTTCCCTGACATTGTGATGAAACCAACTGATCTCAGC
>Ga0255753_1000266_pt1 | contig 68077 bp, 46 predicted proteins | sample 041ome_10_FD_179953 | JGI IMG/M metagenome (GOLD analysis project Ga0255753, IMG submission 179953) | Coastal salt marsh microbial communities from the Groves Creek Marsh, Skidaway Island, Georgia - 041412US metaG (version 2) | ecosystem: Environmental > Aquatic > Marine > Intertidal zone > Salt...
ATCCTCGCGCGAGAAAGCAAACGACGCGAGCGCTCGTCTTCGTTCGTTCGGCCGATATAACTAACACGCACACACACACATATATGCGCATAAAAAGACTCTCGTTACTACTAAACGCGATGATGTCTTTCTCTGCTTCTGCTTCTGTTACTTCTACCACTACTAAATCTTGTTGCACTTTTGTTTCTTTTTCTTCTTCGACTTTCAGAAGAAGAAGATGCAACAGAAGCGACGGTCGTTTGATGACGACGACGACGAGAGGAATGAATAACGAACGACGCGTATCTTCGGGGTCGTCGGTGAGAACGTTCGCGTCGTACGCGCAGCGGGATGCGCAGTTTGGTTCCGAGCAAAGAACGGCACCGCCGGCGACGGTGGAATGGGACGCGACTTTGGCCAATTCCGTGACTTTGATTGGTAACTGTGGGAGTGATCCGGAACTGCGCGTGTTGCCGAGCGGGAAGATGGTGTGCGAAGTGTCCATCGCGGTGAATCAAGGGAGGAAGCAGCAGCAACAAAATAACAGTAACGGCAACGAAGGAGAGATGGAAAACGACGGGAAGACGGCGTGGTATACCGTCGTCGCGTGGGACGAGGAAGCGGTGCGCCTGAGCGAACACGTGCGTAAAGGGAACTCGGTGTGCGTGCAAGGAAGGTTGGCCACGGACACGTGGGTGTGCAAGCAAACCGGGCAAAATAGAAGCAAAGCGAAAGTGGTTTTGAATCAGTTTTCGTTCGTGGCGAGAGGCGAGAGCATGATGAGTAACAATACCAACGGCGTCGGGTACGAGCCGATGAGACAACAACAACAACAACAACAACAACAACAACAACAGCAAAGAATGCCTCCGCCTCCGCCACCGAGTGGCGATGGTTTCCAGTCGCCAAAAGATGCGTTGTGGCGTTCGGTTTTTGATGCCCCGGATAGATGGTGGGATAACCGCGAAAATAAAAGAAACCCACGCGCGCCAGATTTCAAACACAAAGACACCGGCGAAGGCTTGTGGCTCACCGGGAGAGACACGCCGCCGTGGGTTATGGAACGCATGATGGGCGGCGCAGCTGGTGCAGGTGCTGGTGGTGCAATGGCGGCGGGACAGGACGATTCCGATGGTTATTACGGTGCCAGCAGAGGCACTGCGTATAATAACCCGTACGGTAACCAAGAGCCGCCGGCATACTCGAACGACTACTCTCAAGCGTACGACCCGAACAACGGCGGGTACGAACCCGCGCAAGAGTGGGCAGACGACGAGGTGCCGTTTTAAAGAACTCAAAACGAAAAAAAACATTGTACTTTTAATACTAAAACGTTCGAAAGTTTCTTGTTCTTATTCTTATCATATCACGATCATCGTTCGTTACCGTCATTTTTTAATTCTTAGTTATTCATATTTTTACTGAAACGCTACTAGTCGTAGAGATGCGGCGACGCGCGCCTCATCTCTCTCTCTCTTCTCTCTTTCTTCTTCATTATATTTTTATTACTTGGCCGCCGCTTCCATCACGTTGCCTTTGTGAACCTTCAACGCCGCGTCGATATCGGTTTGATTGCACCCGGCGTACTTAAAGTTCTCCACAGCTTCTTCCAAGATTGGTTTCCATTCTTTGCCGACGCGCGCTCTCATTTGACTTTGTTCAAACAGCGTGTTTCCGAGCATGACTAAAACTTGCGCTCGCATGGTGGGTTCTTCCAAAACCGGAGGATCTTCGCCTTTTTCTTGCGCTTCCTTGACCGCTTGTTCGTGCGCTTCTAACTCCTCGGCCGTCTTCGGCTTCTTCGGAGGTTCGTCCGGTAATTGCTTCAACGCAGCTCTGTATTCGTCCACGGCTTGTGAAAACTCTTGCTCGGCTTCCGCCGTGCGCTTCTTCGCGTCGTGGCCTTTTTCTGGCTTTCTGGTACTATCCGGACCGGATAAGCCAGCCGCGGCGCATAATAATCTAGCGCGTTCGTATCGTCTCTGAGCTAAGGCCGTGGAGGCATCCACAAAGTCTGGTTTGATTTCCAAAGCCGCTTCAAAGCGTGAAGCCGCAATCGCTAATTCTTTTTCAACCTCGTCAAAGTTGGCGGCGGTGGCGATAGCCGCACCGGGGTTCCCGCCTTCCTCAGCCGGCGGTTCTCTCCCGCCGTCCATTTTCTTTCTCGCCGAACACATGTGGACATTACCCCAGTTGAAGGTGGCCATAGCCGCGGCTTCTTGGAATTTCTTCGAAGCTTCGGATAAAATGCCACCCGGTCCGTTGCTCTCCTCCAAACTCTTCGCCGGATCCAACGCTTCGGAACATTTATCCAAACCGTCCGAGTGAAAGTCCAAGTGCGCTTCGGCGTCGATGCCCAAATGCTCGCGAAACAACGCCGCAAAGTCCAAAATCCACTCGTCAATTTCGACGACTTCGTTCGGCGGCAACCCGACCGGTTTCCCGTCCTCGCCCAAGATGGCCATATCTTCAATCTTGGCCAATTCAACCAAGGTGAGTTTAACGCACGGCGGCGCGACAGACGGCGTTTCCGCTTTGCTTAAACGAACAGACGTCCAGTGAATGGCAATTTGGAAATCTTCTCTGGTTTGTAACGGTCTCAACTCACCTTTGTCGTCCGTGTACTTGATCGTAAACTGCCCGGCGTCTGGAAACTTGTTCATCATCGTCGTCACCAAATCTCTGTATCCGATCGCGCTCGATAACACGAACATTCTCGTGTCGTCCCCTAACTTCGCCTTCACGTGGATCATCGGCGCTTGGCTCGGGTTTTGCCTCAAGTGCTCCTGCATCTTTTGTCTTTGCTCCGCCTCCATGCGTTGCTTTCTTTGAAGCTCCAACTGCTGCTCCGCCGCGGACATCTTCCCGCCTTTCTTCTTCGAGCTCGGGGCTAAGTTCATGCCCCCTAACCCAGCAGGCGTCTTACCGTTCCCAATACCGTGAATGATATCGTGCAACTGCTTAATCTGCGCATCTTCCGGCGCTAACGCGTGCGCTTGCGCGATATCCTTCTTCGCCCTCGCCTCGTTTTGCGTGCTCACGTACGCCTTCGCTCTCGTCACCAAAGCTTGCGCGTTCTCCCCGTTCCTCTTCAACGCATCCGACGACGCGCTCACCGCATCAGCGTGTCTGTTCATCAACAAATAACACTCCGCTCTGTTCGCGTCCAGTTTAGACGATAACTCGTGACCAGCCGGCATCAATTTTTTCGCCTGCTCGTAAAACTGCAACGCTTTCGCGTAGAGCCTTTTCTGCATGAACTGGTCGCCCTCTTGCTGAAACTCCAAAGAGCGCTCGAGGAAGACTTTCTCGTCCTCCGCGTCCTCCTCGTTGGTTTTCATGTTCACTTTCGGCTGCGAGAGCGCGGATTTCTTCTTCACCGCGACGGCTGGCATCTTACTTTCTTCTTACTTTCTTCTCAGAGTTTTATCTTCTCACTTTTTTTGCGGTATCCAAAAAAAGGGGGATCTCTCTCGCTTTTTGTGTTTTACTCGGTAAAAAAGAGATCGATCTCTTGTTCGCGTAAAATCACGCTTCTGCTGCTCTCTCTCTCTCTGCGGTGATGAAACCCTCCTCGCAAGTGCGTTCGTGGGTGGGGGAGTTCTTTTTTCTCTCTCTCGCGAGCGCGCGTGCAGCAGTGGATTGTTTTTTATGGCGTTTTAAGAGGGAAAAAGCATCAAATCGTCGCCGTCACCCCCAAGAGAAGAAAAAAGACCTGACGATTTGAAACCCTGTTTTAACCCTAAACCCTAAACCACAAAGAGAAACCCTAAATAAAACCGTTTTGAAAAAAGAATTCTCTCTCGACGCATCAAACAAACACCGCTTAACGAACGCACGACGACGCTTTGAGCGCTTTGAGCGGCGCACGCTGCGCGCGACCTCAAGAGAGAGAAGGATCATGAAAAGAACGGCATCGGTCGGAGCGATTCTCCACGGGCACAGACCCCCGAAATTTCGCGACCGGAACGTGCTCGCGACGTTAACGTTTGGGATATTTTGCGTGGTGGTGTTTGAGATTTTCTTTCTCGCGTGCACCAACACGCTTTCGATGACATCGACGGAGAATGGGAACGACGGTCGACGGGAATTGCCGTTCGTTGGTGGGAGATACAAGAACGTCGGCGACCACGCGTCTTCTTTTTCGTCGTCGCAGTGTTTGCCGTCGATCGAAGCCGGAGCGAAGCCGTGCCCTGCGGCGGTGCCGATGCAAAAGTTTGACGCTCTCGTCGTCGCGGTGAAACCGACGTGCGCGAATAAGCTGGCGTTGATGAGTTTGCGGCAATACGTGAATCCGAGACGGATTATCGTCGTGACGACGGAGAAGACGTTTTGCGAAAAGTTCAAGACGGCGGCGGATGGGATCGAGTGCTTCCACGAGGACGAGTTCGTGGACGGGGTGACGAAAGAGAGAACCGCGAACGCGATTGCAAAGTTTACGAAGAAGAAGAAGACGACGACGGACGAATCTAACGACGACGATAACGACGGGAGTTTCATGGGTCGATCTTTGAGCGGATGGTATTTACAACAGTTCATCAAAATGAGCGCGTACAAGACGAAAAAACTGAACCCGCCACTCTCTAAACACTATTTAGTGTGGGATTCGGATATGATTTTGCTGAGACCGATGAAACTGTTCGATTCCAAAGGACGCGCGGTGAGAGCGGTTGGAGGGAACGTGGTGCCGAGTTATAAGAGAACGTACGAACGGTTGATGTCTGGAAGCACGACTGGGAGGAAGAACGATGATGGGGAGATAGATAACGCCGTGCATTACGCGGACGATGGGACGAGTTTTGTCGCGCATCAGATGCTTTTCGACGCGGATGTCGCGGAAGAGATGTTGAGCGAGTTCGCAAAGAGTAATACGCGTAGAAATAATAGAAGTAGCGGTAGTGGTAGCAACAGTAGCATCGAAGAAGATGACGAAGATGATCGCGGGTTGAGGTTGCCTCCTTGGGGTGAATCTATCATTCGAGAGGCGTACAAAGAACCGGAAAACGCGCACATTGGCTTTAGTGAGTATGAATCGTACGCTTCGTTCGTATCGGCTCGACACCCGGAGCTCGTGAAATCGTTGACGTTGAAGAATTGGGCCAGAAATCCATTCTTCGCTGGATCCATAGGTGTTGTCGTCAATAAATACGTTCGCGAAGACGGCTTGTGTTGCCCGACGAGTAAAGTGTTGATGCCTGCGAGATGGAGAAATTTAGCATACGTCGGTTTTGAAATTGGCCACGCCGAGGCGACTTGCGACGTAAAATCGCCAAAGTATGCAAACGGGTACGGATGGTGACGCTTGTTTATTCATACAGTACAGTACATGTAATAACATCATAATAACTATTTCTCATCTACGTCGTGTCTGGGAAGGCTATAAAACTTCAATTTCCCGTCGTTACCGCCGGTGCAAAACCTATCTGGACCGAAGAAGTCCACCGCGAGGCACTTATCCTCGTGCGCTTTCACCGTGTGAATCGGAACGTTGCCTCTCGTATCCCACAACTTCACTTCACCATCAAACGCGCACGAGAGCAAATGATGCTCATTTACCGGGCTCCAAGAAAGTGAACTGATAAACATCTGTCGTAAAGAAATAAATAAATAGAAGAAGTCGCGCGCGTGTTAGTACGTGCGCTCGATGATACGATTGATTTTCTCTCTCTCTCTCTCTTCCGCTTTCGACACAAAAAAAATCGAAACGCCTCAGGAAAAAATTAGAGTAGTAATTTTATTCTTCACGAATAGCTCAGAGAATGTAGGTAAATTATTTGATCGTCACCGGCGCGATTTGTGTCGAAGGAGAGACGCGGTAGTACTCGCGTTGTCGTCGATGCGAAAGAGGAAAAGTCGTCGTACAATAAGAAAAAAAAGCGCACCTGGTGTCCTCGCAACAGCATCGTCCCTCCGCTGGCGTTGCCTTCTCTCGGATCCCAAATTTTGACTATGCTATCGGTCCCGCCGTGAGCGACCACGCACGTTGTCTCTATTCCCGTCATATCTAAATCGTCCACTCGTTTTCGCACGGCTAAACACGTTCTCGCACTCGCGTCCGTACCTACGAACGACTCTCGCATTTCTCCCGTCTCTACGTCCCAGTTTCGGATGGATCGATCCCAGGAACAGGTCCACAACGATCGAGGATTTTCAAAAGCGCATCCCGTCACGCGTTCCGTGTGTCCCTCTAAAGTCAACATCGCGCTTCCACTTTCATTGTTTTGTGTTTTTTCGTCGTCTAATTTTCTTTTATTCTTGTTTCCGTCCTTTCCTTCTTTTTCTTTGTCTCTCTTCGTCGCGTCTTCTCCCGAGTCCATCCCGCCGTCTAAATTCCACAACTTCACCGTCGTATCGTCGCTCCCGGTACAAAACAATCGCACGCTATTTCCAACGTCCTCCGGCGAAGACGCTCTCGTCGTCGTGCTCGCCACGCAATTTATTTGCATATCGTGTCCTCGAAACACTTTATGCGTCCTCTCTCCTTTCCGTTTCCCGTTTTCGTCCAATCGAAACACCCTCGCCGTGCAATCCGTCCCGCCGGCGACGACCAAACACCCCGACGACGACGACGGAGGTGGAGGCGCTAAAGTCACGCACGTCACGTACCCTTCGTGCCCAACCAAGCTTTCAATCTCCTCTCCTCGACTATCGTACACGTACACGCTCCCGTCGTAACATCCCGCCACCATCGCCGTCCTCCAACTCCCGCTCACGCTCGAAATCCAATCTCTCTTCTCCTCCGCTTTCGCCTCCTCCGGTGGCATCTGCGCTGGAACGTACTCGACGACCAGCGTCTGCTCCGCGGACTTGTTCAACTTTTGCGCCATTTTCGCCAACGACGTTCGCAACAAGTGTCCATCGATGAAAAAATCAAACGGAATCGCTCTCTCCAAGTCCAGCAAATGGTTGATGACTTCGCTCAAGCCGTATCGCGTCAATTTCCCCGGGACGGTGATTGGAGACGGTGGGACGACGTATTTCGGGTTCGGGATGGACGTGACGAACGTGGCGGTGATTTGGACGTCGTCTGCTTTTGTTGTCGTCGTCGTCATCGTGATCGTTTGAATCGTATAACAACGCTAACAATTTATCAGTGATATGTGGTGAGAGAGAAGTTCCCGCTAAATATGCGAGCGCGCGTATATGTTGCGGCGGCTTTCAAAATGATGCGAAGAAAAAGTGATTTAGGGTTTCATAAAATCGGTTAACTCCTCTTCTTTCTTTCTTTCTTCTTCTTCAATCTTAAAACCGCTGCTCGCGCGCGCTTTATCTCTCGAGAAAGAGAGAGAGAGAGAGAGATCGCAAACGCCGCACTCGTTGCGCGAGTGTGGTAGCTCTTCTCCTGTCTTTTTTTTAATACGCATACGAAAGCAGAGAGAGAGAAAGAGAGAGAGAAGAAGAGTTTCCGCCTTTTTTGTCTTTTGAGCCATCATGAGCGTCGCGACCAATACCGGCCAAGCGAACAATAACGTCAACAAGAACAACAACGCTTCTTCTTCCGTGAATAATAAGAGTAAGACCGGTGGTGTTGGTGGTGCGTCGTCGTCGTCGTCCACCACTTCTTCTTCTTCGCGACCGACGGACGCGTTCAGCACGTTGCTGAGAGATTTATGCGCGAGACCTCCGAAGAATCTGAGTAACAGTAACAAGAACGTCTCCTCGTCTTTGGCGTCGTCGTCGAGCGCCGCGCGGAGGAATTCTACAAAGTTGTTTTCGATGATGAGCGGCGGGAAAGAATCATCGGGCGGTAGTGGCGAGCTGTTTATGGGATTCGGCGCGGGAGAGAGTAATAACAACAACAACAACAAGTATTCTTCTTCATCAAAGACGAAATCCGCGGGGAAGAAGACGACGACGCCGAGCGAGAACGCGCACCACGGCGCTAAATTTTACGGAGTGGCCGTACAAGACGACGACGAATCCGAAAACGAGGAGTATTCCTCGACGAGCGAAGACGAGAGCAGCTCCGAGGACGACTCGGAAAATGGATACTCAGACGACGACTATAACAGAGCGAATAACAGCGATGACGAGGACGACGATAACGAGGACGACGAGGAAGATTTCTTTCTGTACGGCGCGAAGAGTAAGAAGAAGAAAAGTTTACTTTTGTTCAGAGAGGAACGCGGGAACGCGTTGAGAGAATACGTCGAAGGCCAGGCACGAGAAGCTTCGCCGAGAGCGTTCGCGCAGTTCACCAACGACGCGCACGAAAGGATTGAAAAATTAGCCGGAAGCGTTATTTTGAGAGAACGGCTAGCCGCCGTGGCGTGCGTGGACCAGTTATGTTCGGTCGAGTTTGGCGAAGAGGTGGAAAAAGTGACCAAATTTGCGCGGTATTTGAGGACAGCAGTGACGACGATGAGACAAGGGCCAGAACCAGTGTTGGCAAGCGCGGCAAGTCAGGCGTTGGGGAGGTTGGTGTCTACCGTAGGCGCGGTGACCGCGGATATCGTGGAAGAGGAGGTGAACAGAGCGTTTAAATGGTTGAAAAATCCGGTGAGAGAAGAGCGAAAACGGTTTGCCGCCGCGTTGACTTTAAGAGAATTAGCCGCGAACGCGCCGACGGTGTTTAACGTGCACGTGCCGCAATTTATCAAAGCCGTTTGGCCGGCGTTGCACGATCCGAGTTTAGACGTTCGTTTAGCCGGCGTGTTGGCGTTGCGAGCATGCTTGATGGTCATCGAGCAGAGAGAGACGAGGTATCGCGTGCAATGGTATTATAAATTGTATGAAGAAGCAAGAAAAGGTTTGGACGCTCCAATGAATCCGGGAGATTCGACGCCATTGAACTTTCGCGGCGGCAGCGGTGGGTCCATGAAGACACCAAACAGTAGTAGTAGAAAGACGCCGGCCGATAAACACTCGTCGTTGTCTGCGAAAAAAATGCTCGCGGACACGCAATATAACGATCGACCAGAGAAAATCCACGGTTCTTTACTCGCTTTCGGTGAACTGCTGCGGCACACGGGCGAATTTATGCTTTCTAGATATAAAGAGGTTGCTGAAACGGTTTTGAAGTTTTATCGATCTCGACGTCTCATAGTGAGAAGGTCGGTGATTGATTTGATTCCAAAGTTAGCTGCGTTTTCACCGAGAAGGTTCGCAGATTCCTATTTACCCTTAGCGTGTGGGGTTTTGCTAACCTCAATTCGAGCGCAAGGCGAAAGAGATGCGGGCTTCTTAGCGCTCGGTGATTTAGCGAAAGCCTTGGAACCGGCGATGCGCGCAGACGAACTCATGCGCATGCGAAGGGCAAGAGAAGATAATAACATGGCGGGCTCGAGCTACTATGCCGCGCAAGGACATCAACAGGGACAGCACATGATTAGCGGCGGTAGTGGTGTTGGCGGTACCTCCAGTCATCGAGGCACGCCACAGTTGACAGCGAATAATAGCACTTCCACTCCGAGTACTTACAACAGAGGGTACGGAAGCGGAGGCGCGTCGCCTTTGGATAGATCTCGATCTGGGACGCCAGCGAACGGTTCGAATTACAGCAATCAACAACAAATGAACAATCAGCAAATCATGCTTCGTCCACTAATGCAATCGCCCGTTCTTGGGACTCCAAATAACGACGGCACCAACAATGCTTTGATTGGATCAGGATCAGGATCAGGAGGAGGAGGAGGAGGAGTCAATAGTAATGGTCCGGGATGGCTCACTCCCAGTTCTGTCATGAGTGCCCTGTCTCCCGATGGGTACATAAACAATAGCAACGGAGTTCAAACGCCAGGACCATACGGCACTTACCGATCGCGATCACCCATTGCAGTTTCACAAATCACCTCGGCCGACGGAAGTAGTGTTCGCGTGAATGACTATTCCGTCCATGAAAGTTGCATATTTGAGAAGCCTCTTGGAAGCGCGCTGTTGCGCTACCTTCCGGAAATCTCTGCCGTCATGTACGATGTTTTCGGTGAGGGTTCGTTAAATAACGAGGAACGTCTGGCGTCAAAAAAACGACGGAAAAGCATGAAGAGAGAAAATCGAGAAAAGAGGAAGAATAGAAGTAATAATAATGGTGAGGAGCTTGACGGCGATTTCGACGATGAAAATGCCGGTAATGGTCGTAACAAAATTGCAAAGAAGACTAAGAAGCATAAAAGTACAGAGAAAGACGAAAACGACGAGGAAGAAATTCGTAGAAAGCAAGAGTTAAAATTAGCTAACGAAAAAGTTCTCCGCTCGGGCGTTCGCGAGGCGCTGAGATGTTGCGGTGAAATGGCCGCCGCGCTGCAGGAGTCTTGGAAGCCGCACGTGTTGAACGTCTTGCCGGCAATGTTTGCTGTTGGTCTATCGAAATCCTTGGTCTCTTCTTTGGAAACAATCACAGATGCGTTGCCAGATTTGACGCCACAAATTCAAAGCCGCTTATTCGACGCCGTGTCCATGGCGACCAGGACGACGAACCCAGGCAACGAGTTTAGTCATTATCAGAATCTCCTCGGTTTTGAAGGCTCGATGTTTGAATATCCATCGTCTAATGCGACAAGCGACGAACGCAGGGTTTCGCGACGTACGCTCGAACTCGCCTTGCGCACTATGCGTTCTTTCCCGTTTGAGTCTCGGTTACTACTGAAATTTGCGAGACGTAACGTCGTTCAACATTTAGATAATCCTTCCGTTGATGTCCGATTGGAAGCAGCGTTGACGTGCTGCCACTTGTTGGAGCTGAAACAAATTTCACAAAAGCCATCTTCCTCTTCGTATCTTCGACAGAGTCAGTACAACGCTTCGAATCGAAACGCGTTGATGCTCCTGAATGGACCTTCTGACGCTAAACCGCAAGCGACGAGGGATGTCATCATGGAACGGTTGTTGCAATTGGCGGTGGCGGATTTAGACGCTAACTTTCGCGCGTCAGTTTTGAGGGCATTCGTGATCGGATGTCGCGCGATTGATTCGTACTTATCGCAAGCGAGATCTTTGAGAGCATTATTCGTGGCGTTGAACGACGAAAATGTGGTCGTGAGAGCGTTGGCAATCGAGTTGATTGGCACGCGCCTTTCACCGAGAAACCCCGGGTATTGTTTGCCGGCATTGAGAGCGTACTTGTTGCAGCTCTTGGCAGAACTCGAAAGGTCAACGGAATCCTCAATTAGAGAAGAATCGGCAAAGTTAATTGCAACTCTCATCCGTGCATGTCCTCGATTGTTCACGCCGCACATTTGTCCAGTGATTTTGAAAACACTAACGAGGATGTTGAGAGCGAAAGCGGAAGAGTCGAAGAGCAGCGGTGTCGGAGTTGTCGACGATAAAAAGAAAGACGGTAAAGATGCCAAAAATGGGAAGAGCGATAAGGATGAGAAAGTTGGCAACGGCAAAGACTCGAATAATAAGAATGGTACAAATGAAAATGCGAACGACTCGAGCGATAAGTATTACGATTTCAACGACGACGACGCCTCCAGTCGCAAAAATAAGAAGGAAAAGAAGCACAGAGACGCGGGTAACATTACAAACGAGAGGCCAAATTTAGACGAAGATGATACGTCTATGAAACATCTAAACGAAGATCCGATGAGTGCACACGATCACACCAAAAACGGTAAAATCTCTACATCGGATGCCATGGCAAAATCCTCGGCGTCGGTCTTCGTGCGAACGGCCGTAAGCGGTCGAGAGAAAGCCGCTGCTATTGCCACCATCGGAGAGCTCATGGAAGTTGGTGGACCGGCGACGAGGTTGCACGTGCCAGAACTCCTTGTTCTGCTCATGCAAGCGTTGAAATCAAACGCCACACGCGATATCGCCGTGATTACTTTAGGTAAACTGGTCAAGCACTCCGGTTACGTCGTCGCGCCGTATGCGGATCACCCGCAGCTGCTTCCTTTACTTTTACGCATGGTCGCGACGGAAAAAGGCACAAAGCGCGAAAACGTGTTGCGAACCTTAGGTATTCTCGGTGCACTAGACCCGCATGCACACAAAGAAAACGAAATTAAACTGTACGGTCAAGGTTTACTCTCTGCGGCTGGCGTGCGAGGGGTGAAACAATCCGCGGTTGCCAAAGCAAACATCCCTAAAACGGTTGCAGTTGAAGCGAACGCATACATCATGGGAGGATACGGTAAGAATGTGAATAAGATAAACTTAAAAACAGCAGGCGGCGACGACAACTACGATGACGATGACGATGAAGACGACGAAAATTCGCACGACCTCTTACCGCTTATGAACTTGACCACGGCGAGCGACGATTTCTACCCCACTGTTGCCCTGAACGCGTTATTGAGAGTGTTGCGGGATAAGTCCATGTCCAGTCATCGACACATGGTCGTTCGCTCAGTGATGTTCATTTTTCACAACTCCTTAGGATTGAACTGTGTTTCTTACTTACCGACCGTATTCCCGGTTTTATTCGATGTCATGCGCACTTGTGATGACGCTTTGCGGGAGTTCATGCTTTCAGAGTTGGCGATTTTAGTGAGCGTGATCAAAGCTCACGTGAGAAGATTTTTGCCAGAAATTTTAGAAATCATTCACACGTTTTGGGGCAACAACGCTCTTTTGAAATCGACGTTGTTATTGTGCGAAGAGCTTTCCAGAGCGCTGCGCGATGAGTTTCGGGCGTATTTACCAGAGTTGTTACCGAGGATTGTTGCTGTGCTGGCGGATGCGGAGCGGTCGGGGAGGTACGCGGCGGTGCCGTATGTCTTGAGGGCGTTGGAAACGTTCGGGAGCGGTGTGGATGAACATCTGCACTTAGTTCTACCCTCGATTGTCCGGTTGTTTAAACCAGGCGTAGCGCCAGTGCCGTTTCAAGTGCGCCGAGCGGTCTTGGCGTCGTTATCCAGACTTTTACCGCGCATGCAGTGCGCATCGTCCCAACATGCGAGTGCAATTATTGCACCCTTAGCGCGTATTTTGGAAAGCAACGACGTCATTCTTCGAAAGTATGCCGTGGACGTATTAATTTCCCTAGAAAAGCCGTTAGGAAGTGAATACAAGTTATTTCTTCCCTCAATTACTCGCGTTGCCCGTAGAGTGGGTCTGAGAGACAACCGCTTTGAGGCAATGCGTGAACGCATCGAGTCTGGCGGTAAGTTTCCGGCTGCGTTCGGGGCGCTTGCGATCTCATCTAATTCGAGTGTTTTTGGCAGCGACGATATGATCAGCCAAGACGAGTACGAAGAGGCGAACGCGTTTGAATCTCGATCGAATAGACCTCCTCCTCCGGTTCAGCCTCCAAAGCTCGTCGTTAATGAAGCCGCGTTGCGCAAAGCGTGGGAGTCGTCGCAAAGATCCACAAAAGAAGATTGGCTGGAATGGATGCGTCAGCTATCGGTCGAGTTGCTAAAATCTTCCCCATCTCCGTCGTTGAGAGCATGTGCGGACTTGGCGAACGTCCAACCCAACGTCGCTAGGGATTTGTTTTGCGAATCCTTCGTGAGTTGTTGGGCTGAGTTGTCCGTGTTGCACCGAGAGCAACTCGTGCGTTCAATGGAATCTGCGTTTACTTCGCCAACTATACCACCAGAAATTGTAGCAACCTTGCTGAACTTGTCTGAGTTCATGGAACGCGACGAAAAACCGATCCCTGTGGACGTGCGAACGTTGGGCGCCATCGCTGAGCGATGTCGCGCCTACGCCAAAGCTTTGCATTACAAGGAGTTGGAATTCACGTCCATGCCAAACGAATGCGTCGAGGCGATCATTGCGATTAATAATCAGTTGCAATTGCCAGAAGCCGCTCTCGGGGTGTTGAAGCATCTGAGGAATAAAAAATTGGAAGTGAACGTGAAAGAGTCGTGGTACGAAAAATTAGGGCAATGGGAATTTGCGTTGGAAGCGCATAAGAAGAAAGCAGACGAGTTGGACGCGCGAGCGGCGAGAGAGGCAGAGCTTCTTTATCAAAGAGAGGTCTCCTCAAGAAATCACCATCAGCAGTACGCAACTCAAAGACCGCCATCGCCTTCGTTTTCGTACCATTACAATCGACAGCTCATGTCCAAAGCTGATCGGATTGCGCGCGAGGAGGCGAGTTTAGGGCAAATGCGATGTTTAGCGGCTTTAGGTGAGTGGGAGCGACTCATCACGTTAGCCAAGAGAGAGTGGCCGACAAACGAAGGCGGAGCACCGCATTCTCACGCGAGCAAGATTGGCATCCAAGTAGGGGAAAACGGAGGCGACGCCATAGCCGAGAGGAAGATGAAAAAGCTCGTATCTGCGAAACACTCGGTCTTGAGGGATAAAGTTGCACCATTAGCGGCTCGAGCGGCGTGGCATTTGGGCGATTGGAAGTCGATGGAAAAGTATACTGTGCATTACTCGAGCTCGAAGCGAGATTCATCGACCGGGAAGAACGGGTTTAATGCGAACGGCTCTGGCAGCGACAAGAAGGGATCGGGTCATAGTTTGGACGAAATAAATGGTAAGAAGAGCAAGCCGGATAATTCAACGCTGCATTCCGAAGTCAACGCGTTAATCACGCCTGGCGACGGTGATTTCTACCGTGCTGTTCTCGCTTTTCGTCGCGGAGATCCACTTGCGGCTTTAAGACACGTCGATGCAGCTCGAGAAGCGCTCGGTCAAGAGCTCGTATCGTTGGTTTCCGAATCGTACGATCGCTCGTACGGCGGTGTCGTTCGAGCGCAGCAGCTCGCCGAGCTTGAGGAAGTTGTCGAGTACGCTCAGTTACAATCGTTAGCACAACACGACCCGCGCGCGAAACACAGGCAAGATGTCGTTCGTCAAATGTGGCGCGATCGCATCTATGGCGTCTCGAGAGACGTGGAAGTTTGGCAGTCGCTCCTAGCGGTTCGATCGCTAGTGCTCCCGATGAGCGAAGAGACGAATACGTGGTTGAAGTTTGCATCCATGAATCGCAAAGCGGGTCGTGAATCGCAAGCGAAGAGAACGTTGGTGAGACTGTTAGAATACGACCCGAGCGAGTTCTCTGTTGGCCAAGAAGGCTTTGGGGCCGGATCCGGTCGACCTTTAGTCATGTTTGCGTATTGCAAGCACTTATGGGGCGTAAATTCGAGAGAAGAGGCATTTCAGCGTTTACAATCGCTCGCGAGCGAATTATTTGCGGCGTCGTATCAGCGCGAGATGGAAGGTAGTCGATTAACAAAAGACGATGCAAAGTTAGTTTCAAAAACATTCTTGAAACTCGGGCAGTGGCGTTGGGAACTCGCCGAGGAAACGTTAGACGACGACACAATTTCCGACGTTTTAACTTCCTTTGGTACGGCTACGAAACATTCCAGACACTGGGCAAAAGCCTGGCACAATTGGGCTTTGTTCAACGCTACCGCGATGGAACACTACCAGCGTTTAGCCACGCAACGATTGAACGTCAACGAAGAAAGAGACGCACTCAAAGCCGCCGCGACAAGACACGTTGCGCCTGCTATATCAGGTTTCTTTAGATCCATAGCATTGGGCGGGTCCACGCCTCGAGACATGGGCGGTGCATTGCAAGATATTTTACGCCTGTTAACCTTGTGGTTCAACTACGGTCACTTGCCAGAAGTCGAAGCCGCACTGGTTGAAGGTTTTGGTCACGTCTCCATCAACACGTGGCTTGCTGTGATTCCACAAATTGTCGCTCGAATTCACTCGAATTCACCACCCGTTCGACGATTGATCCATCGCTTATTAGTTCGCGTCGGCCGTCAGCATCCTCAGGCGTTGTTGTACCCATTACTCGTCGCGTGTAAGTCGCAATCGACCTCTCGACGCGTCTCCGCGACGGCAGTGTTAGACAACTTGAGGAACCATTCCGCACTTTTAGTCGAGCAAGCGGAAGTGGTAAGTTTAGAACTCATTCGCGTTGCGATTGTTTGGCACGAAGCTTGGCACGAAGCGTTGGAAGAGGCGTCTCGCTTATACTTTGGCGAACAGAATGTGGAAGGAATGTTTGCGGTTTTGGCGCCTCTACATCACATTTTGGAACGCACTGGTGCGGAAACGTTGCAAGAGATGTCGTTCGCGCAAGCTTACGGAAGAGAATTACGAGAGGCTCGTGAATACTGCGAAAAGTTCAAAGAGTCCGGACGAGAGGAAGATTTGAATCAAGCCTGGGATTTATACTACCACGTATTCAAACGAATCAACAAGCAATTGCCGACGTTAACGACGTTAGAGTTGAGATACGTCTCGCACCGGTTGTTGTCGGCAAGAGATTTGGAGTTGTCTTTACCCGGAAATTACATACCTGGTGGCGAACTGGTAACAATCGCGTGGTTCGCACCTACCATGCACGTCATCACTTCCAAACAACGCCCGCGTCGATTGCAAATCCACGGCTCCGATGGGAAAGATTACGGGTATTTATTAAAAGGCCACGAAGATTTGCGCCAAGACGAGCGCGTCATGCAGTTGTTTGGACTAGTCAATCAACTTTTGAACAGCACGCCGTCAACATCGAGGAGAGATTTGGCAATCGCTCGATACGCCGTCGTCCCGTTATCTCCCAACTCAGGTCTCATTGGTTGGGTTCCGAATTGTGACACAATGCATGTCCTCATTCGGGAACATCGCGAGGCACGCAAAATTCCTTTGAACTTGGAACATAGGCTAATGCTCGCTATGGCCCCGGATTACGACAATTTACCGTTAGTGAATAAAGTTGAGGTCTTCCGACATGCGTTGGATAACACGCCAGGGAATGATTTAGCCCAAGTTTTGTGGCTCAAATCACACAGCTCTGAGCAATGGCTCGATCGCCGAACGACGTATACGAGATCGTTGGCCGTCATGTCTATGGTTGGCTATTTACTCGGACTCGGCGATCGGCACCCGAGTAACCTCATGATTGATAGATACTCCGGGAAAGTGTTGCACATTGATTTTGGCGATTGCTTTGAAGCGTCCATGCACCGAGAAAAATTTCCAGAACGCGTGCCTTTTCGTTTAACGCGAATGTTAGTAAAAGCGATGGAAGTCTCTGGGATTGAAGGGACCTTCATCGGTACTTGTCAAAGAGTGATTACGGTATTAAGAAATAATAAAGATTCCGTGTTGGCCATGTTAGAGGCGTTTGTTCACGATCCCTTGATCAACTGGAGACTTTTGGCGAATCAAACGACAGAGCAAAACGAATCCTCCGCTGAGCCTTCGTCCAACGCGAATTCTACGGCGAACAGTAGTGGAAGCGTCACGCCCATGGCAGGAACGAGCAGCGTAAAGTCAAGTCCATTGGCGAGGAGGCATACTATTTCCCGCGATGCCGAGGAACCAGCGTCGAATCGTGACGGTTCGAGCGGTTCTGGCTCAACAACCCCTGCTGGCTCCGATGAACCTTCCGGTCAATCCTCTCGGGCGCCTTCGCGGACACCGCCACCGAAAACACCAACCATCCCAGAAAACGAATCCTTTCACGCGGATTTAGACGAGAAGAGTAAAGCGATTGGTGTCGACAGCCGAACAAACACAGCCGATATTATCGGGCACAACTCTTCCTCTCGATTAGATTCTGGCTCGGACGATATGCCGAGAACCGGGCAAAAACCAGGCGCGGCGCCGATGTTTATGGACACCCCAAGCGGACAAGTTCCTGTTTCTTCCTCCGTGATGGGCGCGACTGCGTTACACGCGCAATACGAAAACATGCGCGAGTTTGGTGGTGGTGGGGGAACGACCGCTGTGATTGGTACGGACATGGGGATAATTGACGGCATTGGAGATCCGACGAACGTTTCGATGGATGAATCTGAACACGGGGATGCGAATGCTCATGAAAGACCTGGTGGCGGTAACCATCAAGAGCGACTCAATCATCATTCAAGTTCCTACGCGCAGCGCGTCATGCATCAACAGCTCGGTGGGGGCGGTGGTGAAGTGCAACACCAAAAGCAACATCCACGAAGTACGGCTGCCGCGGCTGCCGTCGCAGCCGCTGCCGCGAATTATGGTAGCAGCATGTCCTCGTTCGAACCAGAAATTTTGAAGCGCAATGAACTCATTGACGCGTTAGATGGCATGAACGATAACGAGGATAATATGGTTTTGAACGATCGAGCGGTGAGCGTCATGCAAAGAATGAACGATAAGTTGACTGGGAAAGACGGTTTAATAGAAGCCGGTTCAGCGGCGGACACGGGAGATTCGGTCGAAGATCAAGTGAGACGGTTGATTGAAAAAGCGACGAATCACGAAAACTTGTGCACGTCCTACATCGGATGGTGTTCTTTTTGGTAGTCCGTTTTGTTTTAAATGCATTAAAAGCTCGCGTGTGCAAGTTATACTGCGCTGTACTATTTTTTATTAGTATTATATAAATCTCTATCGTACGTGCTATAAGTTTTTCTAAAGCCCGTAAGCTTGCCTGGCAGAATCGGACATTTGCGGTACGGAAGGAGGGGTCCACCCTCCGCTTCCGCCGTCGAACGAATATTCACCGCTCGCCGCGGCGCCGTTGCCGTATTTATCCCAAGGTCTGTGTCCTTCAAAGCTCGCGTCGTCAGACGGCTTCATAGACCACGGTTTTCTGGTCCTCTCCTCAAAATCTTCGCTAACCGGCGGTAAAGCAACGTCTGGATTAGGCGGCCGATCGTCGATATCCTTGATTCCAGGCACTGGTTCGCCTTTCTCCACGAGTTCGATGACTTCTAAAAAGTTCTTCGGTCTCGGCGGTTCTTCTAAGACCCTGCGTTGTTGCGGCTGATTTTGGTTAGTCCCCATGTTTTTACGAACGTTTGCTGCGCGTTGTTGTTGTTGTTGTTGTTGCTGCTGCTGCAAATTTGACGAATCGCGCGGACCGTTGTTGATGTTGTTATTGTCGTCGTCGGCGTAGTCGTCGTCGTCGTCGTCTTCGCCTCCGAGTAATTCCATTTGATGTCGTTTTTTCGCCTGGAAGTAATCATCTAAATCCAAATCTTCGTTATTTTTATTATTCTCAACTGCCTCCACGCGTTCGGCGACGTATCCTTTCTCGCCTAACCTTCGACTCGGCGACTCCCCTTCCTCTTTTTCTTCTTTCGTCTCCGCTTTAATATTATTATTCATCTTTTCGCGAGCTAACTCCATCTCTTTCAACACGCTCCGTCTCAACACCTCCATCTCCTTCTTCGCCTCCTTCCTCTCCTCCTCCACCGCTTCCATCAAACTCTTCACCTCCCGCATATCCTCCTTCGATCGTTCTCTCTCGTCCATCGCGTCTTCCACGTTCGTCATCTTCACCATCCTCAATTCCTCCCTCAATTTTTCCTCCACGTTTTGCACCGATTGCAACACCGCGCTCTCCGTCGTCTCTTGTCTCGTCTTTAACTTTTTCTCAAACTCGGCGAGATTTTCCGTCACCGATTGCGAAATCGCTCGCATCAGTTGCGCCTGCTTCTTCTCTTCCTCTTCCTCTCGTCGACGCGTCGAAGACGAATAGTACTCGCTCACGTATCGCTTCAATTTCGGGTACGCGTACGACCCGAACATCCCCAGCGCGCACGCGTACGCGACGACTTGCGTCCACCGCAAACCACCGCCGTAGTAATTGGCGTGTTTCTGAATCACGCCGTGCGGCACCGCGGGCGGTGAACGCGTCGTCGTCGTCGTCAAAAAAGAGCGAGAAGAAGACGCGTTGTTGCTGCCGCTCGCTCCCTTTCCTTCTTCTCCGTCCTCGTCTTCTTCATCGAAGACGAGTCCAACGCGTTCGAACGCCTTTCCGATCTCCGCGTCGGTTAGATTTTTGTTCCTTAAAAATTGCTTCTTTTCTTTCGAAGAGGAGACATTTTTTACCGAGGGATGGTTCAGAAACGCGATCGCGTTCTCGACGTTGCTGCTGCTGTTAAAAGTAGTCGACGACGGAGGAGAAGAAGGAGAGGTGGAAGAAGGAGGAGGTGGAGGAGCGCTCATTATTGGTATAGTGGTCTCTCTTTTTGTCGTCTCGCATCGTCGTCGTCTCCAATTTCTTTTTTTTTCCAATTCCAAGAAGCAAAAAGAGTGAGTTTAGGGTCTCACACAAAGTACTAAACCCTAAACAATTTTCCAGAAAAAAACTCTATCCTGCATCCGGTTCCGCTCCTAAAAGAAACGCGCTTTTGTTGCACAGATCATCATCGTCATCCATCGGAAGAGAGAGAGATAAGAGAGAGAGAGAATTCTTTTTTCCTTCCTTCGAGAAAGAACGCGCGAGATAGAGATAGTTTATACACATAGATAGAGAGAAAAAATGTCTTCCTCTTCGTGCCATTTCGCGACGACATCGTCCGCCGCATCCAACGCGAGAAGACATCAGTCGAGCTTCTTCGCGTCGAGTTCAAAGACGACGACGACATCATCGGTTAAAAACAAGCGACAACAACAACAGTTACTGAGAAGAAGTTTTTCTTCTCGATCTTCTTCGAATAATAAATACGTGGTCACCAAAGCGGCGTTAGTGCCTGGCCCGGACGATGCTTCGGTCAAGAGAGCCTCAAGACCTGAATACGTTCCCGGGAAAATCCCAAACGATTCCAACTACGTGCGCGTGTTCGACACGACGCTGCGCGACGGGGAACAATCACCAGGGGCAACGTTAACGTCGACGGAAAAGTTACAAATCGCGACGAATTTATCGAAACTGGGGGTGGATATCATCGAAGCCGGGTTTCCGATCGCGTCTCCGGACGATTTGGAAGCGGTGAGGAACATCGCGAAGGTGGTCGGGAACAAAGTGTACGAGGACGGGTACGTGCCGGTGATTTGCGGGTTGTCGCGAGCGAACGAGAAGGATATCGCGTGCGCGTGGGAAGGGGTGAGGCACGCGGTGAGACCGAGGATTCACACGTTTATCGCGACATCTCCGATTCACATGGAGTATAAGTTGAAGAAGACGCCGGATGAGGTGGTGGCCATCGCGGTGAAGGCGGTGAAGTTTGCAAAATCTTTGGGATGCGACGATATCGAGTTCAGTCCGGAAGATGCCGGGAGATCGGAACCGGAGTTTTTGTATCGCATATTGAAAGCCGTCGTTGACGCCGGGGCGACGACGATCAATATTCCCGACACGGTTGGCTTTTGCTTGCCGGACGAGTTTGGTCGTTTGATCAAAGGGATCAAAGAGAACGTCATCGACGTCAGCGCGAACGACGCGGTGATTAGTACGCACTGCCAAAACGATTTGGGTTTATCCACCGCGAACTCGTTGGCTGGGATTGCCAACGGCGCGAGGCAAGTCGAGTGTACCATCAACGGCATCGGCGAGAGAGCCGGGAACGCGAGTTTGGAGGAGATTGCCATGTCGGTCATCATGCGAGGCCAAAACCAATTGAACGGCGCGTACATGGGCATCAACCCGGTGTACATTTACCAAACCTCGAGAATGGTTTCGGAATACTCCGGTATGCTCGTCCAACCGCATAAAGCAATCGTCGGCGCGAACGCGTTCGCGCACGAATCTGGTATCCACCAAGACGGCATGTTGAAGAACAAATCGACGTACGAAATCATCGCGCCGGAAACCATCGGCGTATTCAGAGACGAGGACGACTGCGGCGTCGTCATGGGCAAGCACTCCGGGAGACACGCGTTGAAATCAAAGCTCGGACAGATGGGCGTCACGTTAGCGGACGATCAATTGAACGCGTTTTTCGATCGGTTCAAGTTGGTCGCCGAGACGAAAACTGGTGGCGTTTCCGACGTCGAGCTCATGGCGTTGTTGAGAGACGAAATGGAAGTCGAGGAAGGTAAAGAGTTTTACACGTTGGTGGACGTCCAAGTCGTCTGCGGCACCATGGGTTTACCCACCGCCACGGTCAAGATCATCGATCACGGCACGGAGAGAGTCTCCGCGTGCGTCGGCACCGGACCGGTGGACGCGGCGTACAAAGCCATCGACGCCATCGTCGGCAAATCGGTCGAACTCACCGAGTACAACGTCAAAGCGGTTACGCAAGGCATCGAATCCTTAGCGACGACTCGCGTGACGATCAAACCGACGGACGAGTCCACCGCGGAAACCATCACAAACAACCAAACCGAAGCCAAAGGCACAAGAACGTTCACGGCAACCGGCGCGGACACCGATATCGTCGTCTCGTCCGCTCGAGCGTACTTATCCGCGTTGAATAGAATGCTCACCTCGAGCGCGAAGAGCGGTAAATCCTCCTCCTCTTCCTCCTCCTCGGCGGAATCCAACGGCGCCAAAGTCGTCTCCAGATGAGAAGATCGTCCATCGTGATCGTCTCGAGAGCGAACGAATACACGATCAAAAAGAATGAAAAAGAGAGAGTAAAAGAGAGTAAAAGAGATAATAAGAGAGAATGAATGAGAGTTTATATTATTTAATTCTACACGTCTACATCACGTATTACATACACGCGACACACATCGAAAACCTCCTTCGAATTGCCCTCAGAAAGAATTCAACGAACACGAAAGCGCGCAGACAAAGAGAGATACGTAAATGTCGTCTCCACCCGCCCCACCTCCTCCAAAACCTCCTCCTCGCGTTAACCCTCGCGCGAACGACGCGCGTCACCCTTTACCGCCGACCGTCTACAACCCCGACGGCACGGAAAGAGTCTTCGTTCGTAAAGCGGTGCAACGACGCACCATCGACTACACGGCGAACAATCTGATCGCGTCCGCCAACCGCGCGTTCATCGCCTCGGTGGCAAAAAACCCGTTCAAAGATGAAGCGTTCGTGAAACCAACGAGTGGGAGCATGCTGGATTTTGATCCGAGTTGGAATTTAAAGCACCAACCGGCGTCGAGTTTTGCGTTGAAGTTTGTGCACGTGAGCGCGAATAAGATCAAGACGCCGATAAATAAAGGTACGCGCGCGCGTAAAGCGTAACGCGGGTGCACACGCGCATGTTTACGCGTTCGTTCGTTTGTTCGTCGGTCGTTGCTGTTGTTCTCTCGTATATATATATATATCTTTTCCCACGAAAAGTGTTCGCTGACCGTTTCTCGCTTTCTTTCTTTCTTTATTCGATTCGTTAAAACAGTTATATTCATGCCGGACGGCCGAAGAGTGCTCACGTGTTCACAAAACGGAGAATTTACGCTCTGGAACGCGGCGAGTTTCAATTTTGAGACTATTTTACAAGCGCACAACAATCCAGTGCGCACGGCGACGGTGTCGCACAGCGAAAACTGGCTGATTTCCGCGGACGATTCCGGGCAAATCAAGTATTGGCAGATGAACTTTAACAATTTGAAACAGACGCAAGCCCACGGGGAACCGATTCGAGGGGTGAGTTTTAGCCCGAGCGATCTGAAGTTTGCCACGTGCGCGGACGATGCGACGATAAAGATATTCGATTTTGCGAGAGCTAAAGCGGAGACGACGTTGAATGGCCACGGTGGGGATGTGAGGTGCGTGCAATGGCACGATACCAAGAGCGTCGTGGCGAGCGGCGGCGGGAGAGATTGCGTGGTCAAACTCTGGGACCCGCGAGTCGGCGCGCAGCGACAGTGTTTATCCACGTTACACATGCACAAAAGCTCGGTGAATTGTTTAAAATGGAACCAAAACGGCCACCACTTAGTCACGGGGTCGAAAGATGCCAGTTTAAAAGTCACCGATATTCGCACGCTCAAAACGATTTCCTCGCACGTGGGTCCGTATAGCAAAGACATCGCGTCCGTCACGTGGCATCCTCACGACGAGCGCGTGTTCACCTCCGGCGCAGCGGACGGTTCCATAGCCTACTGGATCGTCGGCGCTGGTTCTGACCCGCACGCAGAAGTCCGCGGCGCCCACGAAAGCCAGACCAACGACATAGCCTGGCATCCCGCCGGTCACTTGCTCGTCTCCGGAAGCAACGACAACGCAATTAAATTCTGGTGCCGAAACAGACCAGGCGAAGTTGCTCGAGACACAACCTCTCGAGTCACGAAAGCTGAATACGCGCAAGAAGCAATCGTCGCCGCGCACCAACAAGCCGTCGCGGCGACGCAAGGCGGCGGAATCGGAAGCACGCGAGGCGTGTTGGGAAGCGCGACGACGACGGCGACTGCGTCTGCGAGAGGCGCCGCCGTGCCCGGTTTAAATCGCCCCCCACCGCCGAGAGCGCCGCCAGGAGGACCACCACCACCGCAAGCGCCGCCGGGAGGACCACCGCCTCCTAGACCTCCACCGCCGAGAGCGCCCCCGGGAGCTCCGCGAGAATGAAGAAAGAGACGCGCGCGCGTATTTAGCGAATCGTCCTCTCGCTTTTAGAAAACAGAGAAATAGAGAGAGAGAGAAAGACAAAAAATGTAACATTATGCCCGTGGCGAACGAGAAGACGACGAGAGACGAGGCTAGCAGAGAGCGCGTAGCGATGATGTCCGTTTCGTTCTTTAGTGATATATAAAGTAAACGTGTAACCTCTTGTAAAATACCATGACATTTTAGAAAAAAGAGAATTGTACCAAACATTCCTCTTCACTTTTTCAGAAAAAAAAGGAACAAAATGTTTGCATCGTCCTCTTCCTCCTTCGCTGCGGCGACGAGTTTCAAAAACAGCGTTCGCGCGAACAACAACAGCAAGAACGTCAAACAACAACAACGTTCTTCTTCTTCTTTGGTCGTCAGAGCGGAAGTCGGCAAGGGTCAAGGTATTATTATTATTATTATTATTATTATTTGATACGAGTGTATTTTGCCCCCCCAAGGCTTTATCCATCCGATTCGTATCTAATCATTTCTTTTTGTTCCGTTCTGTTTTGTTCCCTTTGGGGGAAAGGACGCCGCTGCGGTTCCTCTCGAACGCGCGATGTGATGTTATCTCTCTCTTTCTCTTTCTCTTTCTCTGTCCCTCTTTGCGACGATGGTCTCGCGCTGACCCGACGTATGTTTCTTTTCTCTCGCATCCGATGTGTATATAAACAGGTGGACTCGAAATGGTCACCTTAAAATCTGGCGCGTCCACCGCGGAGGTGTACACGTTTGGCGGCGTCGTCACGTCGTTCAAAAAAAACGGCAGAGATTTACTCTACGTGCGCCCGGACGCGAAGTTTGACAAGTCGAAACCGATTTCTGGCGGCGTCCCGCACTGCTGGCCACAATTCGGACCGGGCGAGATTCAAGTGCACGGTTTCGCGCGCAACGTGGATTGGGAGTTGGTGTCGGCGTCGGAGGATACGATGACGATGAAGTTGACGCCGAGCGAGTACACGAAGGCGATGTGGGATAAAGAGTTTGAAGTCATCGAGACGGTGTCTATTAAGAACGACGCGTTGGTGTGCGAGTTGGCGGTGACGAACAAAGGGTCGGAGCCGTTTACTTTCACCGGGAGCTTCCACACGTACTTTGCGGCGGACATCGACGCGGTTGAAGTGAAAGGATTGGAAGGGTGCGAATCGTTCGATCGATTAAAGGAGGAAAGCGGGAAGGTTTCCGCGCCAATCACGTGCACTGGACCGATCGATTCTTTGTACAAGAACGCGCCGAGTCAAATTGATTTGGCCGTTGGGGGTGGTAACTCGGTCAAGATCACCGGCGCCGGGTGGAAAGACGCCGTGGTTTGGACGCCGTGGACGGACATGGAGGCGTGCTACAAGGAGTTTGTCTGCGTCGAGAACGCGTCGTGCGCCGAACCGGTGACGGTCGCCGCCGGGGCCACGTGGACTGCGAGCACCAAGTTGGAATAACGCACTAGGAGATTTTATGACGACGACGACGACGATGATGATGATGATGATAGAAAGAGGAAAGAAGAGTTTCTCCTTGCGTGATCTGCCGTGATTTGATTAATACTACTGCTACTACTACGAACAAAAAATTGCGCGTGTTCGTTCTTTTTTATATACACGGTGTACACTCGAGCGCGCGCGCGAGAGAGAGAGAACTATTATTATAACAAAAAACGTTCGTTCTAAAGTAAATCTCTTTCTCTCTCTTGTTTTAAAAATAGCCCTCCGGGTTGTTGAATACTTTCGCGTCGTGCGCTTTCTTAAACTCTGCGCGAACGAAAGTGGTCGTTTGAATGCCATCGTCGCACAACAATTGTCGGTCCAACCTCGGGTTAAACGGCGGTTGCAACACCGCTTTCTCCCCGTCGGTCATCCCGTCCGTGGTGCCTTTCGGCCACTCCGGCATGTACGATCGACCGTACGCCATGTTCGCCGGCGCAAATCTATACAAAACCGCTCTTCTCTTCCCGTCCCTACCTTCACCGGTCCAAGGAATCGTGCCGTGCGTGCACGCCTCCGTGAACAACAAAACGTCCCCTCTCTCAATCTCTGGATTCCTCACGCTTTCCGTTTGCTTCAACATCTTCATCACGTCCGGCGGAACGGGCACGTTACTCTTGTGCGATCCGGGCAGCACCGCGTAGCCACCATCCCCGCTCCTAGTCGTCGTCAACGCGACGCTCGCCGCTAACAAGTGACAATACGGTCTCCCATTCACGAACTCGTACGCCAAACCTTGTATCCAACTTCCGTCTTGATTCAACCTTCCGCCGTGAAAATCGAATCCATCCGCGCCTTTCTTCTGTTGAATCAAAAGCGGTAAATGGTCCATCCGGTACCCTTCCCCGCACAGCGCGATGTAATACGGCACTAACTTTGGATGCGTCAGCATTTTTCGGAAAAGTTTATTCTCCTCCCCCGGCCACGCGAGCATCCCGCCTAAATCTTGCCTCCCGGTTTCCCCGTCGCCGGCGAGCGGCATCCCTTTCTTGCCCCCTAAGCGCAACTGCCCTTTCCTTTCCACCATCTCGTGTTCGTGTTTATCCACCACACAATTCATCTCCTCGATCTCTTCTTCCGTGAAAACGTTCTTGACGACTAAAAAACCATTCAAATCGAACGAGAATAACTCCTCGTCGTTCAAAGTGTGCCCCATCGCGCGGCCGAGGAGCGTTTCGTGGACGTACTTTCTCGTAAAAGTTATCGAAGGCGTCTTTGGGGAAAATCTTCGAGAAGAAGAAGACGCGTTAAAAGAAGTGCGCGCGCCGGATAAAGACGACGACGAAATTGTTCTAAAACCGTAGCGTTGGTATTCTCCGATGTGCTGCGCTGCCGCCAACGTGGTGCGCATCGCCCGGCTTCGCATATATATGTGCGTATAAACTATATGTGCGCGTGCGCGTGTAAAGAATGCAGAAGTTACGTCACCGGTTTTTCGTCGTTTTCGAGAGAAAAGGCCACGTGTCAAAACACACAAAAAGAAGAGAGAGAGAGATCGAAAAACGCGCGTTTGCATTAACAGAAGACGGGGGGCTTTAGATTTTATTATAAAGCGATCGTGACTTGGGAGGAGCGAGCGCTCTCTCTTCTTCTTCTGGATGATCGAAGAAATATATATCATCAGATCGAAACGGAAAGGAAAGTCTGCGTACGCGCGCGCGCGTATTTCGCCGAGTTACTATTTTTAGTTCTCTCTCTGTTTTAAAATATGATCGAATACGCGCGCGCGTGCGAACGGTTCGTGAAAGCCTCCGAGGAGGAAGAGGAGAAGCGGAGGGAGAGGTATCGACGCGAGGTGGCGGTGGCGCTTTCGCTTTTAGCGAGGCAGAAACGGTTGGAGGTTTTGAGGAGGAACATGCGAGAGACCGAGGCGAGGATGGATCGAGACCGCGCGAGGTTTCGAGAAAACGCGTTTTCTTCTTCTTCTTCGTGACACAATCTGTTGTTACTCTGTTATACTCTCACACTCACACTCACAACCCACAGCTAAGAACTTATACAATGTTATTATTACTTTAATCCATGCGGCCTTTCAGCGATTTCACCTCCACTTTATCCTTCGTGATCAAGTACACCGTTCCGCCCCAACCGCTCAAACAATCTCGTCCGCTTCCGCTCAACAAACACTGACTAATAACCTCAAACAACTCCTCCGGTTCTAAATTCTCCTTATACATCGACTCGCACACGCCAAACAAACTCTCGCTATTATTCCCAGCCACGACAAAGTTATCCGTCGGTGCCGCCGCGCCGATCAAATCCATCCCCGTTATGTACGGTTTATTCTCCTTATCTAACCCGGCCACCACCGGTTCCACGTAATACGGTCCGAATCGCTTCTCGTACAGCGTCGTCGACACCACGCTCGCGAACGTCTTCGGTTCCATCACCCGATTTTCTCTCAACTCGTACAATTTATGTTTAAACTCAAACGTCGCTTTCAACGTGTGCATGTCCGACGCTAATCCGGACATGGCGACGAACAGTTTCGGATGAATCTGGAAAATTTTTTGGAAATCCACCGCCGTGGTTTGTTGCTGGTTGATCCCGAGACGGTTGTCCGACGCGATGGCGACGCACTCGTTACCGCACATGGCTTTTGATATCATCATTGTCATCATAAAAACGTAAAGAAGAGAGAAAGAGAGGTTAAATATAAAAATCAAACAACAACGTCGGTACGTACACGCGCGACTTTCATCATCGAAAGGCACGCGCAGTGGGGAGAGAGAAAAGTTAGGGGAAAAATTGAAATCAGATCTCATCAGAAAACATTTAAACGCACCGATGATCGCCGCGCCGTTGTAGCTCATCACGCTCATGGTTGGTTGGTTGGTTGTTGCGCAGTCGTCCTTTCTCGTCGTCCAGAGGGAGAAGAAGAAGAAGAAGAAGAAGAAATAGAGACTTTACGCTTTAAACTTCTTTGCGTGTGATTTTGGGGAAAAAGTGGAACTTCACAAAAAGAAACGCACGAATATGATGAAGCGGGTTTTCTTCTCCTCGTCTGTGCGGCGGACCACGACGACGACGACGAGCGCGGGTGTTGGAGCGACGGTAGCGTCGCTCGATCTCTTCTCTCCGACGACGACTCGACGAAGCGCTTTTTTTAAAGCGGAGGCGGCGACGACGACGACGACAAAGATGAAGAAGAATTCGAAGAAGAACAAACGCGGAGAAGAAGAAGAAACAGAAACAGAAACGAAAGCGAGAAAAGAACGACCGGAAAACGCGTTCCTAGAATCGCTCAGAAGAGAAACGGAGGAGAATTTACGGCGGTTATCGGATGCGCGCGTGCCTCCAACGCGGAAGTTTAGCCAAAATGATTATTCCTCGACGACGACGACGACGAAAGAAGAAGAAGAAGAAGAAGAGAAGAAGCAGCGGTTCCGAAACAGAGGAGAAGCCGCGCGTACTGCGCCGAAAGAAATAAACGGACCGAGAGGGTTAGAGCCGACTCGGTTCAACGACTGGGAGATTGGCGGGAGGTGCACGGATTTTTAAAACGCCGCGAAGTTTGTGTGCGTGTGTGTATATATATGTATACGTATATCGTCTTCTTTCTCCGCGCGAGCGCGAGCGAGCGTCTTCGTAAAGCGGGAGAGGAACGAGAGCGAGAGCGAGCGGGAAAGGAGCTCTTCGCTCAAACGTTCATTTTGTATCGTCGCGCGCGCAGTACACGCACACGCATCTAGAAGAAGTAGTAGTAGTAGTAGCAGTAGTACTAGTGTTTGTTACGATAGTTTTATAGCGCCGTAAACCCGAAAAATGTTCATCGGTGAGATGAAAATCGACGTCCGCTTTGTCGCGTTTCTTCGCCATAACTCAGACACGTCATTTGGAGAATCAGAGTTTTAATAAAATACACATGTCTCGAACGAGAAGAGCGAGCGCTGCGCTCCTAAACGGGAGATGGAGGAACGGGGTCGAGCGCAGCAATTACCACGGCATCGCGTCGTCGTTTTTTTCCTCCGCCTCGTGGCCGCCGCAACATTCTCCGCTCGATGTTCGATCTTTGTCGTCGTCTGTGAGTGAAGATGATGATGCGAAGAATACCGTTACGCACAATTGGAGGAAAAGAGACGAGGACAGAGGAAGAAGACAGATGGTCGCGGCGGCGACTTTAACGACGAGAAGAGACGACGACGGTTTTCTCACTCGTCCTTCTTCTCTCGTCGTTCAGTCTTCGAGTGCTTTTCATCCTCAGAGGCGTCGTTTAGGAACCCGACGACAACACAGCGACTCGATGCTGTTGGATCACCCATCGAGTCAATTAAATATGGAAATCCCGGCGACGGGCGGCGGATCCGGATCCGGCGGGTTTAATAACAACGGATTTGGAGGATCAAACTCTGGGTCGAACAGCGCGAACGCGAATGAATTTTTCGACGGGATTCCGCGAGATATTCGCGATTTAGCGACGCCGAGAGAGATGGTGAGGATTTTGCAGGAGAAAGTCATCGGTCAAGATCACGCGAAGAAAATTTTGAGCGTGGCGGTGTATAATCATTATAAACGGATCGGCGCGATGCGGATTGGCGGCGGACGGAACAGGTGGAGAGAGAGGGAGGAAGTTGGCGCCGCCGCCGCCGCGGAGACGACGACGAGTTCGAGTTCGAGTTCGAGTTCGACGACTCGCGTGCACAATAACTTCTCGGATTCCTCCGGAGGCGGGACGGACGGCAACGGAGGTGAGTGCAACAGTCGGAAGACGGAGATGAACGAGTACGTGAGCATGCGACCATACGCGCACCCGGCGTCGGTGAAAATATTTCCGAGCGATCAGCAAGGGAGCAAGGATACCGGCTTTTTTGGTGAGCAGCAGCGACAACAACAACAACAACAACATCACGCGAGCGGCGTTTGGGACAAGGAGCGAGACTACTTTGAGAACGACGACGAAACCGAAGACGAGTCGTCCATCGAGTTGGAAAAATCGAACGTTCTTTTGTTCGGCCCGACCGGGTGCGGGAAAACGTTGATCATTAAAACTTTAGGCGATATCTGTAAGGTTCCGGTCGTCACCTGCGACGCGACGACGTTGACCCAAGCCGGATACGTAGGCGAAGACGTCGAATCCGTATTGCATAAGTTATTACGCGCGGCGAATTACGACGTCCAGTTAGCTGAGCGAGGCATCGTTTACGTGGATGAAATCGACAAGCTATCTCGTAAATCCGAAAATGTCTCCATCACTCGAGACGTCTCTGGCGAAGGCGTGCAACAAGCTTTATTGAAAATGGTCGAAGGCACCGTCGTGAACGTTCCGGAACGAGGCGGTAGGAAACACCCGCGGGGTGAAGTCGTCGCCATGGACACTAAAAATATTCTCTTCATCGTCGGCGGTGCGTTCGTCGGTTTAGAAAAACACGTGAAAGGACGAATCGAAAAGAAGACGAGCATCGGGTTCGGAGCGCAAGTCAAAAGCGGAGACCCGGTCGACGCCAACGACAACGCGAAAAACCCGCACGAAAAGAAATCCGGCATCTTAGCCGGCATCTCCGAACGCGATGACAACCTCTTAGCCGCGCACTGCGAACCCGCGGATTTCGTTTCCTACGGCTTGATCCCCGAATTCGTCGGCCGGTTCCCCATCGTCGCCCCTCTGAAGACTTTGCGCGAAAACGACCTCCGCAGGGTCCTCACGGAACCCAAAAACGCGCTCACGAAACAATTCGCTCGTCTCTTCCGCGCGCACGACGTCAAACTCGACGTCACATCTTGCGGTGCCAACGAAATCGCCCGATGGGCGTCCAAACGAGGCACCGGCGCTCGCGGTTTGCGAACAATCATGGAACGCCTCCTCGCGGACGCGATGTTCGAAGTCCCGTCGGATCCAACCGTAAAAACCGTCCGGTTGACTGAAAAAACCGTCCGCGAAGCGCTGACAAAACGAGAGAGCGAAGGCGTATTAATCAGCGGTGCCGAGATGATTCGCGACGAGATTTTTAAAACGACGACGAACGCAACGATCGCGCCCGCGTCCTCCGAAAACGAAAACGGCGACGAAAACGAAGCCGCCTCCTCCGGATAATAAAAGAGAGAGAGAGAGAAAGATATCGCGAGCAGAAGACAACGTCAAAGTCGCTCCTCTGTACACATACACACACACATACTATATATATATATTCAATATATTAAGCTTGAAAGATTGTTCTGCTTTGCGTTTTGTGTAATAATAGTAAATATATATCATACCGTCATCATCATTCGCATTTTTTTGATTTTTGTCTTTTCTCGCTCTTCTTCACTTTTTGAACTCTTCTCTCTCTGAGAGAGCCGGAGAGAGAGAGAAGAGAGAAGAGAGATATTGCGCGCGCGCGTGCGCACTTCTTCGCAGAAAGAGCGCACACACACAGAGAGAAATACGACACACACGCATCGAGGGTTTTGCGCGGGGGTTTATTTAAACTAGCGCGAGAAGAAGAACAAGAAGAAGAAGAAGACGACCTTCTTTTCGTTCGGGAAAAACCATCATTTTGCGGCGGAAAGAGAGAAGGGTCGTTCGAGATCTCTCTCTCTCGTTCACGAACGGGTTTTGTCGCCGTAAAAAGCGCGTCTCATCGACAAAAATATCAACAACACGCTTGCGGAGTAGTGCGCGAAGAGAGAAGAACAACGTTTCTTTCGTCTCTGTTGCCGTTAGATAATAATGCCTCTGTACGATTTGATTCTCCAGGTGAAATCGCACGTCCCACGCCACGACGTGTTCAACCTTCTTAAGCGAACGAGCTTAAAAATATTAGACGCGAACGGCGTGCTCGTGGACGTGAAATCGTTCGGGCACCAAACGCTGGCGTACGTGTATAAGAAACCGAACGAGCGGCACCACGAGGTGCAGATGTCGCAGTTGACGTTTGCTTCGGCGCCGAAAGTGTTGCCGGAGATTTCGCACGCGTTGCGGGTGGACGAGAAAGTGGTCAGGTGGATGCTGCTGAAGAGGAAGAGGAAGATGGAACCGCTGATCAAGTACAAGGCGTGGACGGAGGAACAGCGGGCGGCGATCGAGAGCAGGGAGGAGAACAACAACAACAATAACGACGCGGGGAGCGAAGGGAGCGGTGGCAACCGAGGAGGGCGAGAGTTTGGTGGGGGCGGCAGAGGAGGACGACGGTAAAAGTCGAGGCGCGCGAGAGAGAGCCCCCGGCCGCGGATTAGGATATATATAGAGTAGAGGTGCGCGCGCGGACGTTTTGATTTTTTCTCGTTTTCGTTTCGCGGCGCGCGTCTCGATCGATGTCGTTGGTTTTACTGCATGCGAGTGAGGATCAAAATATTAGTTATCCCTGTCCAAGTGCGTTTTGATAGGCTGCACGGTGACGATTAACGTATTAGCTCTATCTGACGCATCTTTTGGTTTTTTTTTACGCGCGCGCGCGCGCGAGAGTCATTCTTTCTTTCTCTCTTCGCGGTGACGAAATTGACTTCATTCGGATTCCCTCCGATGTTTTTTATATAAGAACGCGTGAGCGATGAAACGTCAAACGCCCGAGCGATGTTCTTGTTTTCTGTCGCGCGTTTCTTTCTTTTTTCTCTCTCTCTCTCTCTTCCCTCTTTCTATGGTAGCGTACGCACGCAGGACACACGCGCGCGAGCGAATGCGAGCGCACACACAATAACGCTTCAAACTCCGATGATGAAGACGAAGAGGGCGTTTCTCAGAAACTCCATTCGCGGTGCCCGAACTTTAGTGTTTTCCCCGCCGGATTCGTCCGGACTGCCGGGTCGAGAGCAACTGCAGGCATTTTTATGCTTCCTTGGATGTCTTAGGAGAATTATATTTTTTTGCTGTGGTATTTGTGTCTGCGAGCGCGCGGTTACTCGCGCGCGCGTGTGTGTGTTTGTGTGTGTGTGTGTATGTTTGTTGCGAAGAATACCACCGAGGATTATCTTTTTCGCGCGGCGCGTATCTTTTCGCTCACTCACATCGTTCCTTTCTTCATCCTTCTCAAAAACGCAGAAGAGAGCTCTCTCGAAGCAGAGACTTTTGTTGTACGAGTAAACCTTTAGAAAATGATAGTCAAATCGCAAATTGCGGCGTTGTAATATGGAATATTGAATGAATTCTACCACAAGTGATTACACATATAAACTGATGATGATGATGATGATGATAATGATACACACAAGAAACAACGGGGGTCGAACTGCAGAGCTATTCTACGCACGCCGGGCGTTACCAAGGTACTTCGACGCCGGCGTAATCGTAAAATTTCCCGCTGTCCTTCAAAGTCACGTCCTTCAAAACCTCGAGCATTTTACCCGCGCTGTACTCCGGCGTAAACAATTTCCCTTCCGGCACGTTTTTCTTAAACGGCGTGGATAACTCGGTATCCACCGTCCCTGGATGCAAAAGTACCATCGCGATGGGATTCTTCTTCCTCGAAAATTCCACGTGCGCCGTTTGCGTCATTTGATTCAAAGCCGTTTTCCCGCCTCTGTACGAGTACCACCCACCTAACTTGTTATCGCTAATCGAAGACACCCGCGCGCTTAAACTCGCTATGCAAGGAACGGGTCGCGTCTCGTCGTTCTCGTCCGCAGTTTTCAGCATCAACTTTGAAAAATGCTTCGTCATCAACATCGGCCCGATCGCGTTCGTCCGGTACGACAACGCGCACGCCTCCGGATCGAACCGTAAAATGGACGTTTCCGGAACCATCTTCCGATCCGGTAAGTGTAACACCGCCGCCGTATTTATCAAACAATCTAAACGTCCGTACTTCTCCGTCACGTGTTTCGCCGCTCGCTCGATGGTCGTTTCGTCCAACACGTCTATCCGTAAAATCTCCAGTCTCTCTGCCCCGAACGCCTCTCGCAACTCGTGCAAATCAAAAGCTTCATCCGGAGTCCGACACGTCGCTATCACGCGCCCGTTCGCGCGTTTCGCACCAACTATCGCCTCGTTCGATTCGAGCAAGTGTTTCGCGAACGCCAAACCGATCCCTCGGTTCGAGCCGTTGATTAACGACACGTGTTTCTTCTTCTCCTCCTCCTTTTCCCGGGGAAACGACGACGACGACGACGACGCGAATCCACTTTTTGAGACGACGACGTTGTTGTTCATGTTGCACAGAAGATAATGACGACGTCGATGAACAGAGGAAGAAGACACACAGCAAGTCATCGTCGTCTCGGAGAAAAGTCGTCGCGCGGTGGTTTGGATGGTGGTCGTCGTCGCGCGCATCATCATCGTGGGGAAAATGTGAAGTTTCTGAGCACCTTGTCGACGTGTCTCTCCTTTCCACGTCGTCGCGCGTCGTGCGTACATACACGGGGAGAGAGAGAGAATAACAACAAAGGGTTTGCGTTTCTTTAATGTACCGGTACATGATGCGGGATGATGTTCGATTACAAACGAGATTTTGTTGTTTGCGTTTGCGTGTGTCTGATGATGTTTCTTTTGCACTCTCAATCTTTCGTTCTCGTACGCGCGCGCTTTCGTCTCGCTTTCGTCTCTCTCTCTCTCTCTCGCGCGCGCGGAAACGTCCGCCTCGATCAAAGCGACGACGCGCGCACATTTTCAAATGTCTCCTCCCCGCGCGGGTGTTGGGAGCATCACGCACGCGCGAGCACACACAACATTATACGCTATCATAATCTTCTCGCGTATATATTACTTATTCATCTTTTCCCACTCCTCGGGCGTCTTCGTCTTCATCTGCAACGCGTGCAGCCCTTTCTCGTTGAATTCCTCCTCCAACAACGCGTACACTTTCCTCTGTCTTTTCACTTGATTCAACCCTTCGAACTCTTTCGAAACAACCTCCAAAACAAAATGCGTCTCCGCCGACGCGTCTCCGGACGGGTTCCCGCTGTGCCCGGCGTGTTGCCACGATTCGTCGATGATTTCCAGAACCGAAGGTTTGAGCGCCTCGGTTATCTTTTGGCGCATTGCCGTCGCGATTGGACGTCCAACTTTCATCTCCGCGCCGGCGGTTTCCGCGCACCCTTTGCCGTCCGGCGCGATGTTTGTCGTTATCCTTGTTTTATAACTGCTACTCTTCTTCTTGTTTCGTGTGGTGGTGGTGTTATTTCTTCGCGGCGCGAGGACGAAAAGAGAGATGGATGGAGAAGAAGCGGCGAACATTTCTTTCAGAAGAGAGAGAAATGTGAAGAAAAACGCGCGAAGATATTAACGATGTACACATCACGACGTGAGTTTATTACGTATTAAAAACCTGTGTTTGTTTATTTCAGAGCCTGGACGACAGCATCGAAACTCCATCATCCGCGATGATTCATTTCGTGTACACTTTGCACAAGTGTTCGAGACGATGGTCCAAATCGTCCGCCTGCGCAACGTCGCACGTCTGCTTGCACTTCATCGCCGCTTGCATCGCCTCGTGGTGCAACTTCAAAACCTCCAGATATTCCTCCTCGGTTTTAATCTCCGCTCTCTTCACTCGTTGGCACAGCATGTACTCGCTCACCGTCGCGATGATCTTCTTGCAGTGCTCCTCTTTCGTCGCGATCCACCTCGTCATTTGATTCATCGCTAACAAACTCGCGGACGCTTCTTTATGCAACTCCGCCGCTTGCTGCATCGCTTTCCTCACCGTCGCCGCGTCTTGTCGCAAACTCGCGCACGTCGCCGGATCGTCGAAAATGCCGCACGGCACTTGGCAATGCCCACCTCGCAAACGCAACACCAAGTGTAACGTGGACTCTTTTTGAATGTTGTAATCGGCTAACGTGCGGCCGTCTTCGAGTTGTTTCCCGGCGAAGATTAACCGCTGCTGGTCCGGCGGGATGCCCTCTTTGTCTTGGATTTTCGCTTTCACGTTGTCGATGGTGTCGGACGATTCGACTTCGAGAGTGATGGTTTTACCCGTGACTGTTTTTTATTTTGAAAGAAGAAGAAGGAACAAAAGGGAAGAGGGGGGTCAGAAAAAAGTCCATCTCTCTCCGGATCGATCCAGCGCGCGTCTACATCATCTGCGTTTAGCATCATCATCAAAAGAGCGCTCGTCCAATTTTCGCATCATCATCTTTAACGAGATCTCTCATCAAAACAAACCGAGAGAGAGAGAGAGAGAGGATCATAAGATCGAAGAAGAAGAAGAAGAAAACGAAGAAGACAGAGAGAGGAAGAAGAAACACGCACGGGTTTTCACGAAAATTTGCATGTGTCTCGTTCTTTGTGTGCGTGTGTTATATATGTATATATTCTTTCTGACGACACACAACTGTTCTCAAATTGGAAAAAACGAGGAACGTCGTCGTTACAAAAAATATCTAATAACGATATGCGTCTTCTTCTCCTCCTTCCGCGCGCTCCTCCTCCTCCTCTTGCGGTTGGAAGAAGTCAAAGAAGTCAAAGAAGAAGAACAGACCACCGAGCAGCGGCAGCGCACGCGAAGAAAAGCGAGAGTGATGACGTCACGACGCGCAGACCCATCGTCAACAAAGCATTTTCATCGAGAGACGTCCTGAGACGACTCGGGAAATTGAAACGAGATTGCGTCGAAAACAAGACGAGAGAAACCGCGCCGACGAGCGAGGCGATCGGGAAACGGTTCTCGGAGGTTTGTTTTGTTTTCTTTTTGTTGTTGTCTTTCTTTTACGATCCGTTCGCGTTTGTTCGATGATGCAGAAGAGCGCGCGCGCGCGTTGGATCTCCGAAGTTCTTTTTCCCTAAAACACATCTCAACTAACATTTCTCTCTCTGTTTCTTTGAAACGCAGGCGGCGCGGTACATGGCGGACCATAATAGCGACGATTCTTCTTCTTCTTCGGATGCGATCAATAAAATAGCGGACGAATCGTGGTTCCTCTACCAAGCTTTGACGGAGAACGCGTCGGCGATCGATTCGCTTCCGATTCGTTCGTGGAACGCCATCTTGAACGCGGTTTCGCGACACGGGTCAAAGGCGACGGCGAGGGACCGCGCGAGGCAGGCGTGGCAGTATTTGCGGACGAACAGAGTGGCGGTGAGGCCGGATAAGTTTACCGCGCAAGCGTTGGTGAATGGGCTGTGTAAGGAATTTTTAGACGTTAGAGAGACTATTGGGGTTTTGAGAGAATGCGTGGAGAGAGGAGGGGAAGTGACGTCGTATCAAATCAACCTTATGTTGAAGAGGTGTTTGAGCGACGCGACGGAGAGAAGGAGGGAGGAAGAGGCAAATATTAATAATAGTGAAGGGAAAAAGAACAAGATCGCTAGCGCTCTGTACCAGGATATTATCGACGCCACAAATATGGCGTGGGATGCCGGTAGAGGCACGCACAACATGCACACATTGATGACGTATTTGAAAGCGTTGAAGATGTGCGGCGCGAGCGCCGAGACGGTTTTGGACGTTTTCGAACAGTTGTGCGGCATAAAAAAAGTTTCTGCTGCTGGTGGTGGTGTCATCGGCAAAGAGAAGGAAGAAGACATCATCAAACCAGACGACGATATTTTAATACTCGCTATGCAGATAAAAGCGAACGATGACGAATCAAACATGGAGGATAAAATCGCCTACTTTGAGACGTTGTCTGAGAAACTCGACGCGAAAATGCCGAGCAGAGCGCAAAACGCGCTCTTGCTCGCGTGTTCAAAAACTGGCGATTACGAATCCGCGGAGAAGATTTGGGAGCGCATGAACGACGAAACAAACGCTTTATACAAACCGCCGGACGCGTTCGCGACGAACGTGGTCACGTCCATCATGCGCAAGCGAGAAGAGATGAAAAAATCGTCTTTGGAAAACGAGGCGACGGCTGACGACGAAGGCGCATCCGTTGGCGTCGTTGGTAGTGGCGGCGGCGGCGGCAGCAGCGGAGGTGGCGGCATTCGAAACACAGCCATGGAAGCATTCACGGATCACGTCATGCGTCAAGCGACCAGAAGCAGCACACCTAGCCAAGACGAAAGCGACGACGACCAAGACGTCGCCATCAACCTCACGGCTAATGTTTTGCAAGTCTTGCGAGACGAAATTGAAGACGTGTCGCTCATCAAGAGACAAATTTCTTCCCCATCGAAGGTTTCTGAAATTCGAGAGCGAGCCGTAGCGGATGCGAAAGCAATCGTAGACATAGCCAACGCGTTTTTGGACGTGCCAAAATATAACGACAAAGTGACCAACGCGGTTTTGCAAGTGTGCGCGGACGCGAGGTTCGTGAAGGAGGCGAAAGCAATTGTCGAGGAGTACTTTGCCATGCGCGACGATGATCCTTTGAAAGAAGTAGAAGAGGCGACGACGACAACGACGACAACAAACAGCAGCAGTAAATACAGAAATAATAACAGGCAGTATTACAACTACGAACAAGAGATGGTGCCGAACGTTTTTAGATCCATGCAATACAATCGCTTCGTTCGCGAGGAAGAAAAAATCGAGGAATCGGACATTTTAGAGTATTTCATGGAAACGAGCAAAATGGTTCCAGTCACTGGGAAATTCATCGAGTCCGCGTGTCAAGCTTGCCGCGACCGAAAGTTCCCGGACGCTTTGTTAAAAATCTATTACATTGGACGCGATGAGTATAATCACGCGCCAAGGAGACAGATTATTGACATCGCGTTGTCGGCGCTATCGGCGGACGGTAGATGGCAAGATACCATGCGCATAATGAACGAGGACGTATTAGAAGCGACGATTAATACTGTCAGCGATAACTCGAAAACCGAGAACGAGAAGGACGAGAAGAAAAGCACCTCATCATCATCGTTCGTGGTCGATTACGAAGATCCGTCCAAAAATAAAGTCATGATTCCTACGGACAAAATCGACGAGTTTGGCGTAAAGCATTTAGTCTTGTCCTTTGTCAACGCCGGCGAAATAGACCAAGCTTTTTCCGCGCTTCGCTTGTGTCAATTTCTAACCGATAAGAGTTGCACGGAAGCTTTCGAAATAATCGAGCGAGCGAAAGAGAAGCAAGAGAAAGGCGACGGAGAGAAGAAAGCTCAAATGTCGTAGAGAGTTTTTGCACAATAAAAAAATGTATCATTCAACACGCGAAATGCGCTTTCGCGCGGCGGTGCCCGTTGCCGCTACTCGTACTACAATTCAAATTCGGACGAAGCATACTACCCCCAACACCACTAGGCGAAGCCGAAGAAGAAGACGTCGATACGTTTTTATTCACGTTCATCTCTCTCATCTCGACTTTACTCACGTTCTCTAATTCATTAAAAATACCTCGAAACTTCCTCTCTAACCCGACGAGTTCTTCCTCGTGTCTGCGTCGCAACACTTTCGCGCAGCAGTTTTGCTTAATCTTCATCTGCTTCTCCTCGCGCTCGAACATCTCTTTCATCTTTGATTTCTTGTTCATAATGTCGTTTTCAATCATGCGATTGGTTTCGTTCCTTGCTTTTCTCTCGATCGCGTCGCCTTTCTGCCTCACCTCTTGCGCTTCGATGTACTTTTTCTGTTTCGTCAGCACGTCTTGGATATTTCGAATTTCCGAGAGCTCTTTCGCTCTCACCTTTGGTTTTCTCTTTTGCGCTCTCGAGCGAATGCCGTTGCATTCTTTCTCGAAATCTTCAAAGCAATTCATCCTCTTCTCCTTTAATTTTTCCGATTCCGCGTTAAAGCTCTCTTTCATTTTCATCGCTTCGCGTTCGTGTCTTCTTTTCAGATCCAATTCGGTTTTCTTCTGCACCTCGATGGCGTCCACCATGGCTTTCTGATGATGCACCGCGACTAAATTCACTCTCCTCTTCTCCTCCTCTTTCTTAGTCCTCTCCATCGCGATCGATATCTCGTTGCATCTCTCAAAATCGCCTCTCTTCTCAGCCTCTTTTCGCTCCTCGTCCAGCTTCGCGAGAAGCTCCTTCACTTTCGCGTCTCGCGAAACGTTCGCGCGCCGGCGCAACGTGCACTCCGGCCGCTCGATCGATAGCGGTCCCGGCGTCATCGCTCTCATCGCCGCCGCTCGGTGGTTTTGATGATGATGATTCGTCGTCGCCTTTTTCTTCTTCTCGTCGTTGGCGAGAACATCATCCGGAAAATCGCCATCGGGAAGAAAGGCAGTCAGCTCTTCTTCTTCTTCTTCTTCTTCTTCATCCTCGTTCAAACTTCTTTCCGCCGCCGTGCTAAAAATTCCTCCTCCGCGGTCGTCGCCGGCATTCTTTTCTTCTTTATCTTCTTTATCTTCTTCTTCTTCTTTTTCGTCCGCGTCGTTCTTCTCGTCGTCTTCCGAAGCAGCAGCAGCAGGAGGAGGAAGAGATGACAACATGTGTGTCTATTTTTAACTCCTTTTCGTGTATTTTTTGGGAAAAAATTCCCCTAATTTTTTCAATACCACTTTTTTTAGGGTTTCACTCTCCAGAGCTTTTTTCTTGGAAAGCACAATTCGCGCAGCAAAAACGCGCGACATACAGGCCATAAAACAACAGAAATCGAGAAGAGGAATCGATATAACTCTAATCTCGCGACAGAATACACACGCACGCACTTTGCGCGCGCGCACTACTCAGAGAAAGTATCATGGATTTTGGACCGTCCGCGCCTCCGGCAAAGAAGCTCAAGAAATCATCCCTCCCGCACGAGAAAGAGTTTCTCCGAAACCTCCCGTCGGCGCAAATGTACGAAAAATCCTACATGCATCGCGACGCCGTCTCGCACGTGCTCTCGTGCTCGACGGCGACGTCGGATTTTTTCGTGAGCGCGAGCAGAGATGGACACGTGAAATTTTGGAAGAAGCGCGCGAGAGGAGTGGAGTTTGCGAAGCATTTTCGAGCGCACGTTGGGGTGATTTTAGACGTGGATTGTTCAAAGTGTGGGACGCGATTGATAACGCTCGGCGAAGACGGATCGGCGAAGATTTTTGACGTGAACAGCTTCGACATGATCGGGATGATAAAGTTAAACGGTGAAGACGAGAACGGCGGGCATCCGACGTGCATCGCGTGGATGTACGATTCGAGGAAGAAGAACCACCACGCGTCGAAACAACTGTTCGCGGTTGGAGACTCGAGCGGGAGGATTACGATACACGACGCGAGTTGCGAGGATTTGAAACAGACCAAGGTGAAAGAATTGCGAGGTGTACACGGTAGTAGTAATAGTAATGATGCTAATAATAGAGGTAATAGTAGTAGTAACGGTGGAGTGGTGTGCATGACGTATAACAGCGAGTACGAGTGCGTGGTGAGTTGCGATCAATCCGGCGGAGTCGAGGCGTGGAGCGCGGACCCGGAGGAGGAGTTTGGAAGATTACCGATAGACGACAGAAAAAGGAATACCAATCATCAGCTGAAATTCTCCGCAAAGTTTGAGACGGATCTGTACGCGTTAGAGAAGGCAAAGACGAGCGCGACGCACGTTTCGTTTAGCAAAGACGGGAAGAGAATGGTCATATGCGCGCGCGACATGAAGATTCGCGTGTTCAATTTTGCCACGTGTAAATTAAAAGCCGTGTTTAACGAAGATTTGACAGCCGCAGAAGACGCGCAGCGATCCGGAAACGAGAAGTACGTGTTGGAAGATATCGATTTTGGACGAAGGTTCGCGAGCGAGAAATCGTTGGACGAGAAACTTCTGGACGCGTTCGAGTACCCGAACGCCGTGTTCGACGAAACCGGGAATTTCTTGATGTACGGAACAATCATCGGGATCAAAATGATAAACTTGAAAACGTTGGTGGTGTCTCGTTTGCTCGGAAAAGTCGAAAATGGCGAGCGGTTTACGAAACTGGCTTTGTTCCAAGGCGCCGCGAAGAGAGACGCGTCGTTGAAAGGGAGCGGAAAAGATTATTCTGTGCAAAGCGACGGGACACCGATGAACGATCCAACCTTGATGTGCGCGGCGGTTGGATCGCAACGCGTGTACTTGTTCTCCGCTCGAGAACCCGAAGAAGAAGATGGCGAAGGCGGCGACAACGAGAAAGGCAGAGACGTGTTCAACGAAAAACCTTCTCTGGAAGACACTCGCAACGCTACGATTGGCAGTACTAACGGTCTAGGTGGAGCGAGCGGCGGCGCGTCGAATCGATTACCGTCCTCGGCCACGTTGCATACGAACATAGGCGACATATCGTTCAAGCTCTTTCCGAAAGAGTGTCCGAAAACCGTGGAGAACTTTACCACGCACTGCAGAAACGGCTATTACGACGACGTCATCTTCCACAGAGTAATCAAAGGGTTCATGATTCAAACTGGCGATCCCTTAGGCGACGGCACCGGAGGTACATCCATCTGGGGCAGCGAGTTTGAAGACGAAATTAATCGGGATTTACGTCACGATCGCGCCGGCGTGTTGAGCAGCGCCAACGCCGGACCAAACACGAACGGGTCGCAGTTTTTCATCACCACGGTGCCGACGCCGTGGTTGGACGGGAAACATTCCGTGTTTGGTAGAGTGAGTAAAGGGATGGACATCGTGAATAAAATTGAGAATCTGAAAGTTGATAAAGCCGATCGGCCTTTGGAGGATGTGAAGATTGTATCCGCGAGCGTGAGCTTCGAGTAGATGAGCGCGATACACCTAGCGCTTTTTTTTGAGCAAAAAAAAAAAATTATATAGGTACCTCGTTATATAAAATGAGATGTAATTACAAAGTGCACTAAAAGCAAAAGAATCACGAAAAGAATGTGTTGTTGTTTTTATTAATTAGCGGTTCAGCTCGTCAAAGATGCTGCTCGCCATGTTCTTCAATCCGTTGATCCCTCGACTGGCGGCGTTTTTAAACGCCGCCGCGTCTTGTTTCGCTTGGAAGGAAATCTTCTCCATCAAATCGCTCGCAGATAAGTCCAAATCGTCCCCTCTCGGACTCGTGGCGCCTCTTCGAAGATCCGAACTTCCAAACCCACTCTGGCCCGCGTACCGGTTCGCGTCCCATCCGAAACTGTCGTCGGCGTTATTGCTTGATCTGTTGCCGCCGTTGCCGAACGCGTCCGAGGAGATGGACTTGGCGCCCGCAAATCGCTCGGTGGCGTTGTAATAGTGATCGTTCGCCGCACCTGCCGCAGCTGGGTTCGTGCTCGTGGACGCAGACGACGACGTGTTTCGTCCAAAACCACCACCACTCCCGCTATTCCCATACTTTGGACTGGCGCCAAACGCAGATCTGCTACTCGCGCTCGTACTCGCGTTGCTACCAAAGTTTCTCGTGTCGATGTTTGTTTTCTTCCCGGCGTTTCTATCCAAGGTCACGTGACCACTCGCACCTCTGCGAGAGTTCATGGGAACGCTCTCTAAGCCACCCATGGTGTATCTCGGTCCGTCCTCGTTTTTATTACTCGTCGTCTCGCTGTTTTTCTTCGAAGAAGTTTCGCCAAACCCGTCTTCCGAATAGGCAAACCTGTTCGATTTCGGCGGCAACGCCACGTGTCCGCTCGAGTCTCTCGGGCTCACCCCGCCTGATCTCGGCGACGCCGGGTTGCTGCTACTGGTTTTGATCGCTGGAGCGTCTTCGCTCGGCGCTTGATCGAACAATCGATCGTCGACTTTCGCCGTCAGCTTCTTCGCGCCCAATCCGCCGCCCATTTTCTTCGCGCCCAACCCGACTTTCTTCGTCGTCGACGATACCATAACCTTCGGCTTCGACGTTTGCACCGGTGCGATTTTCTTATACACCGGCTGCGTCGCCGCCAAAGGTTTCGCTTTCGTCGCTTCTTTCTTCTCGTCGGCGGTATCCTTCTTCTTCGGCGACACCGGGAAATAATTTTCCATCGTCTTCACGTTCTTCGTGTCCTCCGCTCTCGGCGACACCAACGGATCGCCAAAGAAATCCGTCTTCGGTCCTTGCTCCGTCGGACTTTGCAGCGGCGAAATCCCACCACCTTTGCGTCGCATGTTCTCGCACTCTTTTCGTAAGCGCTCCTTGTACAAATTCGCCGCGCGGGACGTATACTTTTGCGCGATGCGTCCTGTTTTCCAAAAATCGAACAACCGATAGAGAGAGAAGAAAATTGTCAGTCGAATTCAAAGTGCAATCGTTTACGGAGATGAATAAAATACAGATATATACGTGTACACATAAAGAGCACTACACACGTGTAAGCGCGCGCCAACGAGAGAGAAGAACAAAAGAGAGCATTTAAAATAAAAAAGTTGTCCGTCGTCGTCGCCCGCGCGCGACGCTTTCGCTTTCGCGTGTGATTTGAATCTTATCTCTTCTTACCTCGTTCGTTTGAATTCCATCCGTGCTGCGAAAAAAACGCCCTCGCCGCATCGTTCCCACCGCTCGCTTTAAACAAATCCAGCTCGTCCGCGGTCCATCGATCCATGTTCGCGCTTTTCACCGCCGTGATGTGCACGCCTAACGATCGATGGATCCCCGAGCAATCGAGGCATATGAACACGCAGAAATTTTTCGACGTCCACTTTGGGTTCGCCGTGTTGCAATCGAAGCACAATCGGTTGCCCTTTTTGCGGTACAACGCGTTGAACAGTTCGTCGCGATCGCGTTGCGTCGCCATTTCTTCTTCTTCCGTTTCTCTTTTCTCTCTCTCTCTTTACGTAAAAAAGAAAGGGGGGCGGTAGTAAAACGTTCTCTGTCTCTCTCTCTTCCCGCGCTCTTCTTCTTCTTCTTCTTCTTCTTCTTTTGAAGCTTTTCACATCGTCGTTTTTCGTTTTTTGTTTGTTTAGGGTTTAGGGTTCAGCAATTTTTTTTTTCCCGCGCGTTTTTCAAAAAAAAGAAAAGCTCGAAGAGAGCGGTCGCACACATTCCTCATTCTCAGAGTTTTCATTCAAAACGCGCGAAGAAGGTGAAAAAGAAGAAGAAGAAGAAGAAGAAGAAGAAGAAGATCTCTCTCTCTCTCTCTGTGTTTCTTCTTCTTCCTCTTCTAGAGTTTGTGTTTTTAAAGAGGCACCAAAAAACGACGCACCAGAAGCGCTTTCTAGAAAAATTGTGTTCTCCGAGAGAGAGAAATTTGAATTTGAATTCGAAAAACTACTCGCTCTCGTTCTCGTCTCTTTTTACGCGCGGCGCGCATACATACGTAATAAAAGATACGTAAACGCAACAACAACATGTCTGACGCGAAAGAAGCGTCCGAGGCGGAACACTTGGGGAACAAGTTGCTCCAGCTGTGCCGGAAGAAAGCTCCGGAGAAAGATCTGTTGCAAGTTTTAGAGGTTGGACCTTTTCAAATTTTTTCAAACGTGCGCGCGCGATCTCATCGCAAACGCCAGCGCGCGCGCGTTTCTCTCTCTCTCTCTCTCTCTTTTGGGAACGACTGTACTCTTCGGCCGCCGCGATTCGTTTTCTGTTTCTCCGCGTCGTCTTTCGCTGACCCTCAGTCTCTCTCTCTTTTCTCTCAAACAACAAAAACAGCCCTTGACGCTTAAACTGCGAGAAATCAACCAGTCGGAAGATGGAGGCCAAATGCCGAAGCTCGCGTCCGCGCTGACGCACGCGCACGTGTTGAAGCACCAATCGAAGGCGATAATCGCGCACGTCTCGTCGTCGACGTCGGAAGTGTTTCGGATTTTCGCACCGGAACAACCGTACGAGAAAGAGGAGACTTTGCAGACGGTGTACGAGAATTTTAATCAGACTTTGGGGTGGTTGAAGTACGCCGCGTTGGCGAGAGGGAGAGGCGGCGAAGAGGAGGAAGACGAGGACGAGGACGAGGACGAGGAGGATGAAAAAGAAGACGGAAAGAAGAGCAAGAAAAAGAACAACAACAACAACAACAACAAGAATAAGAAGGGTAAGTTGAGCAAAAACGCGGCGTCAACGAGCGCGACGAATGCTTCCTCAAACGTAGAAAAGAAACGCGTCTTGTTCGCGCAATCCGAGCGGTTGTTGCGAAACATCGCGCAGTACGGCTTGTGCGTGCCAATACTCGATTTGGAGGATAAAGCGACGTCGGTGGATTTGTCCAGAAGCTTGTTTGAAACGTTATTCGACGCGACGACGGCGAAAACGGAGCCGATAATCGGAGAAAACGTCGCGAGAGTTCTGAACACGATGATTGAAGAGGCGGCGGAGGATACGACGGTGTCGGATGGAAACAATAACGCGAATTACAGGAGTTTGTTCCACGACGAAGTTTTGGAGCACTCGCCGTTACCTCCGGAGATTTTAGAGTCGACGCTTTCGAGGTTGGTAGAACCGAAAAAGTCGCAAAATCCGTCCGCGCACGCGCTGAGCTCGGCGTTGGTCGTTTCTTGCTCCACCTCGTTACACGTCCCGACGCAGAAGTTTCTCGTCAAATCGATCAGAAGTTTAGTACCGAAAAATCACGCGTTGTTTAACCTGTCGAAGAAACACGCGGCTATTTTAGAAGCGCTAGCGTCGGTCGACGCGGCGGTCTTGAGCACCTTGTGGCCGGAATTGCACGAAGAAGCCCGATCGGAAGAAGTCGAGCAAAGATTGAAGGCGTGCGCGTTGCTCGGCAGAGTCTTGCGCGCGAGGAGCAGCACGATACGCATTGCCAACAACGGTAATTCGTTCGGATGCATTGCGGACGAATACCCGCACGTGTTAAAGATGTTCTGCGAGCGGTTTTCGGACAAGGAAAGAGCCGTGCGCGTGTTCTGTTGCGACTGGGCGTTGAACTTTTTGAACAACGGCAGCGCCAGAGAAGACGCCACCACTACGGCTGCCAACGTTCCATCGTCGTCGCAATCAACTTCTTCCGACGGGGCGGCGGCGACGAAAAAGACTTTCGATAGCAGCAACACGATTTCGCGCTTGGCACCCAAACCATCCGGTGAAACCAACGCCGCTGCGGTTCAAGTCTTTGAGCACGTGCGCCAACGCTGTAAAGATCCGGACGAACACGTGCGATTGAAAGCGACGGAGGTCTTGTTTGAAATTTATTCGCGCGAAACCGATCGAAAAGCGGTTCAATTGAAAGCCGTGAAAGAGAGTGGCGAGCGCGCTTTACGAGATAGAAGACCGACCGTACGCAAAGCCGTGGTTGACGGTATGGTCAAGTGTTACAGGAACTACGCATTGCGATGCACGAAGAACCCGGAGACTTTGCGAACCGGAGGCGAGGAAGATAGCGAACGTTTCGATTGGATTCCAGCGACGATTTTGAAAGGTATCGTCGTTCCAGACATTGCCATGGATGTCGTCGAACCGGCTCTGGCGAACTTATTCCCGGCGAGCTTCCCAGCCGACGCTCGAACGACGTTCTGGTTGCGAGCGTTGATGACGAGCGGCAGCGCTTTAACTAAAAGCGCCGACGGAGAAGTAGTCGACGGCGAAGATAGCAAAGAAACGACCGCTACTACAATCAATTACGTTGAACCGCGCGTCAGAGATTGTTTGAATCTGTTCTTATACCGTCGGGAGATCGCGAGGAAAGACTTTAAGGAATACATGGACGCTCGCGAAGTCGCCAACAGAAATGTTCCTCCTCAAAAGACGAATCGCTCGCAGATGCAGTTAGCGGAAGCGCGCCTCTTCTTCTCTAAAAATTTCCGAAACGAAGAGAAAGTCCTCAAACAGTTGGAAACCGGCATCGAACAAGTCAAGGACCAAAAGTTCTTCAAGTCTCTGACCACGCTCGCGAATTTGAACACCTCGCAAAAGGATGCTCGACTCGCGGCGGAGGACGCCAAGAAACGTTTGGGCGAGAAGCACGGCGCGTTTCAATTGTTAGAAGCTATGATTGCAAAAATTGATCCGAGTCCGTTTGATCGCGATCACGCCAGATGTACCTTGAAAATGGCGCTGAAGAACGGGAAGAAGCCCACAAAAAAGAACGAAAACGATGAGAACAACAGGCGAGTGGCGTTGTTCGCGATGGACCACGCGATGATGCTCGCAAAGGCGAATCCGTCCATCTTTAGCGCGTGCGGTGATTTGTTCTTGAAAGCGTTATCTGAAACCGCAGAAGTCGTGCCTTTGGTCGACGATGTCGTGACTGAGTTCACGCGTTTGTTTTCTGTGTGCGGTGGCCAAAGTTTAGCGTCGGTCAAAGAGACTTCACATTTGAGAGATTTGCTGGTGAATACTGTGGAGCAAGGGGCGAGCGGATGGACGCGATCGAAGTTAGCCGCGAGATCACTCGTTCAGTTAGCATCGTGCTCGGGACAAAATAAAGCTAAGGATGCGAACCTGGATGCGCTAGAATCGACATTCTCCAATTTACTCGACGCCTTGGCGGACGGTCGAGACGCCGAGATGCCGAACTTGCTCGCCGCGGCGTCTGCGATGCCGCCGGCGTTGGTATTCAAAAACCTCGACGCGGTTGAGACCGCGTTGTTTTCTTTGATCGAAAACGAATCGAACGACGATTTCTGTCGCATCGAGGCGATCAAGTGTTTGCGAAACTACGCCACGTTCGAGATGATGAAATCTGCCTCTTCTTCGAAAGCGTCTTCCACGAATGGCGCCGCTCTTCTCGCCGCAAAGGTGAAAAAGTTCAAGAAACGCGCCGTAGACGCGTTTGTCAAAATTCTTGAATCTTCGGACAACGACGGAGTTTTACACGCTGCCGCTTTAGCCATTCCGAAAATTGCCTCGGGAGGATCTGCGAGCGAAAAAGCGATCGATCAGACCGCCTTTTACGCCGTCGCCAAATTTCTCTGTGACAACGACGACGACGACGAAACGAAACTGGCGTTTGTGAGCAAAATTTCAAAATACTCCAAGCGAAAGATGTCATCTTTAGGCGTTCGTTGGCACGCCATCGTCGCGTGCTTGAACGGTAACGGGTATTCGCGATCCGTGAGAGACGCCGCTTCGACCGCTTGGGAGTTGTTCGCCACGAAAACGCAAAGAAACAAATTTGAAGTGTTCAACAGAGAAGCGGTGGAGTCCTCGAAAGATCCAGAAACGACCAAATCGAAAAAGTCGTTCGCTTTTACCCGATCGCCGGAATACACTTTGGTGTATTTAATTCATTTGCTCTCTCGCGTGCAATTCGGCGTCACGAGCGCGAAAGACGAAGACGGAGAATTCGACGCTTTGACCGCGAAAGACCTTCGCTTTTCCGAAGGCGTTTTCGAGCACGCCGTCCACGCGTTGTGGCCGGCGGTTGATCGTAGTCAAAGCAACAACGTCGTTCGAGCCGAGAAGATGGACGCGTTGAACTCGTTAGTCGCGTCGACGTTGAAACTCATCCGTGGTGTCAAAACGTGCGAAGATGCCGTAGATGCCGACGGGAAGACGGACGCGTTGTACCTCCTCACAGACCTCTGTTTGCTCGCGTGCAAGAGCGTATGCGCGAAGAGGGGTTTCGACTGGATGGACGATCGATCGAGCGAAAGTGCACTTTTGCAAATTACCGCGGTATATCCATCTACGTTATACACGGTGGTTGGCAGACGCGCGAGCGGCAAACCGTTAGAGGTTGGTGGGCCGCCGAGAATCGGCGATTGCTCGCACTTGCCCAGAGCGTATTTGAAAGCGCAAGCGAACGGCGGTAAATCGTCAAAATCCGAGTATCATCACGAGCGATCGAATAAACGTCCCGCGGTTGCGACGACAACGACGACGACGGTGAAGACTACCTCAAACGCGAAGGTCACGGATGCCTTTGGAGATGGCGCTTTGAAGAAGAAGCAAAAAACGATGAAACAAACGACGTTGAAAATGGAAAATCCGTCAAGAGCGATGCCGAAGAGGAAAGCGACTGGCCCGGCGATTATCGTCGACGAACTGTACGATTCGGATGAATTCGAACCCGAGTCTGCGGTGAAGAAACAGAAAAATCTGGCGTTGCCGGCGCCCGAGTCCCAAAGATTCGTCGTACCACCGTCGCCGGCGTTGGTTGGATTGAAATCGAGAAGTACAAACACCACCGGCACGACCACTACGACGACGTCTTCGAAGAGCAACAGTCTGAAGCAGAAGAACGTGACGTCCTTCTTCGGCGTCGCGAGAGAAGATTCAGACGTCGAAAACTTACCGGCGGCGAGAGGCGGTGTTCGCGAGACCGCCTCTTTAGCGCTCGTCGATCCGATCAAAAGAGGAAGACGACGACGTTAGACGATATCATAACATAAAGCGTAGTACGATAGAAGAGAGAGAGAGAAAGAGAGAGAGGAATTTTGTAAGAATAGAAAATAAGCGGGAGAGAACGCGTTTCGTCGCGAGAAGAGGAAGAAGAAGGGGAAGAAGACGCGCGTTTTAATTTAAAAAACGATAAAATATACGCAGAAGAAGTACACACGAACACGCTCACATACGGTACGTACACACTCGATAATACAAAAGATCTCTAAATTGATGAGATTTCCTCTCCTCTCTTCTCTTTTTTTATGTTCTCTCCGCGGCGTCGCCGTCTCTCAAAGCCTCTTCTCCGGCAATTTCGGTTCGCGAAACGCCACCCCTAACACCCCTAAAGCGACACTCGAGACCAACAAAAGAAACCCAACGACGATGTTATACAAAGCAAACGCGTGATTTTTACCTCCCAACCACGTCGTCGTGCTCAAATACACGCTCTTCTCGCCTCCAAACGCGTACGAGTTGTACAAATTCGTCACGTCCACGGTAATCTCCTGCCCTCTCTCGATGTCCGTCTCGATGACGCCCCACAATTTTCGAAACGACTTTGTCGACGCCGTTCGCATCCAGACGATGAAGTGCTCGTCCTCTTGCACGGTGCCTTCAATCTGTTTCCCACCTCTCGTCGCGGGATTGTCGTTTACGTGCGTCGGCACGTAATTCGCAAACTTAAACTCCCGATCGCCTTTCCAACTGATATCTTTATCCGAAACCGCTCTCGGTAGACCGTCCACATTCACCGTAAACGTATCGTTAAACGTCGACCACGCGGCTAATCCGCACGGATTGATCTTCTCCCCATTCACCATATTCTTCGGATCGCACGTGACTCCTCCACTTTCCGTCTGACCCATCAACTGCTCGTTCGATCGCGATCGCACGAACCTCCGATGATTTTGGTACATCGACGATATTCCGTAATACACGTATATCGGCGCTTTCATATCTTCCGAAGCGGCGCCTAAAGACACCCGACACGTCGTCCCGCTCCCAGTCGAGCGCAACAAATCCTCCTCCGACGTCGGTTCACTCGCTCCAAAAAACCCTTCCCGGCATCGATCGTCGTACCGCGCTTCCAACTCTGCGATTTCCTTCGACTTCTCGTGCGCGATGAAGCCAAACGAGATGCAAAAAAGCGATGCGAGCAAAAGTAAAAGCGACGAATACGTCGGCGTCAGCGTCGGACGCATCGCGCGCATCTCTTGCTGCGAACATTTCGTATCTGTTGTTTTTGTTGTCGTTATCGTTACGCACACACAGAGAGAGAGAGAGAGAGAAAAGAAGAGCAGAGGTCAACATCACATCAAAAGCGCGCAGAGTTTGGACCAATTTTTCCCGAGAGAGAGAGAGAAAACCGACGACCGAGCGCGCGAAATAAAAAAAGAACCCATCTATCTCGCGCATAGAGACAAAGAGTTGCTCTGTTCTCGAGCGCACTACTCACACTTCGGTTTGTTCGATTTCTTCGCCGCGCCGGCCGCGTCGATCGATGATTTGCCCATTTCCTCTTTTAAAAATGCGTTCAAAAAGTAAAGCAAATTCCCCACACGAAAGCACGCGTGTTATTAGGTATATCAAAGAAGAGACGACGACGCGCATTATTTGAACAACGATATGTCCGAGTACCGAAAGCTCGCGCGTCTCGCGGCTCGCGCTTTGTACAAGCACACGTACGCGTTGGAGCGTAAATCCGCGTTAGCTCGCGACAATAACGCCAATCATCATCAAAATCACAATTTCGGCCGCAGAGTGATGGAGTTCCCCGGACTCGTCGAGATCGTCGTCGACGCGTTAACCAGGCGGCAGTGGATCCGCGAGGACGATCTCGCGCACGCGCTGAAGCTAAATCCAAAGCAACTGAGGAGAGTTTTGCGGCATTTGGAAAGTTTGCGGGTTTTGACGCGGTCGCACGTGAAGGAGCGACAGGCGCTGAAAGAGCAGCGTTTGGTGGAGAGAGGTGAGAAGAGAGTTTCTGCGCGTTTCGTTATTCGTATATTCGCATTATTCGGCGAGAAGAGTGCATTTTCAGAGACGACGCGATCGTAGTAACGCGTGGTGTTCTTTCGATGTCTTTCTTTCGCGTTCGTGTTTTGTTGTTGCAAGTTTTACTGACCTTTTTTTCCGTTCTCTATTCTTCGATGCGCGCGCGTTCGTCCGTCCGTCAAATCGATCGAACTACTATTAATAATATTAATAATAATAACAACAACAACAACAATTCAGGCGTGACGGAGGAAGAAGCCGCGCAAGCGGTGGAGAAAAAGACGGCGTCGTGGTGTTGCCTCGATTACGCGCGACTCGTGGACACGTTGCGGTTTGCATTGAGAGGGGTCAAGGTAGAGTTGGAGCGGTTGATCGACGGCGGGACGTTTGAAGAGTCGTACGTGTGTAAGAACAGAGAGGAGTGCGCGAAACGGTTTAGCGCTTTAGATACCGCGCGGTTGTTCGACGCGAAACGAGGCGGGTTCGTGTGCGATACGTGTGGGACAGACGTCGTGAGAGCTGGGGAGGAGAACGACGGCGAGGATGGGAACAACGGCGGGGGAGACCCGAACGCGACCGACGGAGTCATCGCGAAAGAATCGAAGCAAGCTTTAAAATTGAAAATGAAGAGATTTTCCGATCAAATCGCCGGCATCGAACGCCAAATCGCCAAGTGTCTGCGGTATCCAGCGCCGTCGTATGGGACGTTGCAAGAATACGTTGTCGCGAAAAAACGCACGAAAGAAGCGAAAGAAGCTGCCGCGATGGGTCAATCCGGCGGTCAAGGGTACTGGGGTTCCATCGGCGTCGCTCGAGGGACGCAAGCGTTTGAGCAGAGATTAGAAGAGACGACGTTTGAGATTCAAATCGGCGACGAGAACGGCGAGAACGGCGATGAAATGAATAAAGGAGGCGCGGGTGACGGTCAAGAGAAGAAAGAGATGCCAGAATGGATCACGAGAGAATTACAGGTGGACGAGGAAGGTAAGCAAACGAAGAAAAGGAAGGTTGAAGGCGCCGACGACGCCGAAAAGGCGAAAGAGACGACCGACGCGGACGCGGTGCAAGAGCAGTACGCAAAAGCGTTACTCGCGGCGTTGCAAGCGCAGCAAAGAGACACGACGGAACACGCGGAAGCGAAAGCAGAAGACGCGCGCGAGAAAGAAGGAGGAGCAGACGTGGAGATGAAAGCGGCCGAAGAAGCCGGGGGAGGTGACGAGGAGGAAGAAGAGGAATGGGAGGAAGCGTAGCGTGTCAACTAATAATACATATAAAATTTATTTACGGTTGCTTTTCCTCAATATGAGCGTACGGATCATCGTGTACACCGCGACGCCTACGCTCTGCGCGAATACTGAAATCCCGCCGTATAGACCTAACAGAACAGTAACAAACATACCAATACTCGGGGTTTGGTCCTCACTGTATGTACAATCTAAGACGTTTGCGTTTTCGAAGTATTTCTCGTACGAAGTCATCGGATACACCGCCCAACCGTGCGTAGCGTTCTTTTTCAGTCCTAGATCTAAACTCATCAAATACGGGGAACCGCTGTTTTCAATCGCGAGCTCGGCGAAGTACGAAACCTCTAAATAGTAATACATCATAAACGTGGATATAGTGCCCGAAAACTTCCAAAAGGACAAATCGTCGCAGAATTCGAGCGGATTTCCGTTTTTACGCCAGTGTTCGTTGACGTCACCACACGCGTTTTCGAGAGCGGTACCGACTCGTTCGATCCATCGCGACCAGATTTTCGTCTCCGTGGAATTCAGAGTAAACATCTTGAGACTCATCGTCCGGATCTCTAAGTCACACGCTGCTAAATAGTTTTTTAGTAGTGGCAATTTCCACTCTGGATTTCTCTCCGGTTTGCTCACGCTCGCGTTGGCGACGATGTGCGGAAAGTTAAAAAGCTGTTCGACCGCAGCAAACGCGCCCATGAACTGCGCTTCGCTCATTTGGCGCGAGGGATCTCGTTCCACGACTTTCACCGTTGACCACTCCGACGGATTACCGCAATAATTAAATATCCGCGACTCGCTTCCTTCTACGATTGCAGACGTATCGAAACTCTCGTGTAAGTTCGCGGGAGCAGAAATCACGGGTACCTTTCGAACGTCCCAACTGTCTTCGTTCGATGGATTGAACGCCGCGTTAACCGTCGCTTCGTCGTACTTCTCGTTCAAACCGCTCACCTTCGCCGCGAAAGCGGCATAGGACATCCATCCTTCTAGTTCTGTCACTGGCTCACTATTCGCATCAGCCGTGAACGTTTGTCGCGTCGACCAAATGCTATCCTCCATGATGAAACAGTCGCCGCCGTCGAATAAACATTCAGCCATGTTGCACTTCTTATCGCAGACGCCGTTGCCTAAATCTGCAGCCACGCACGGGTCGCTCGTCGACGTCACTCGCGCGCACTCTTTTTCAAACACGCTCGTGAGCGGCGCGTCGTGCCCTGACTTCACTCGCATCGCTTGAATCGCATTTTTATGCATCTGCATGAATGCACCCAATCTCGGGATGTTATTATTCGCCCACAACTTCAACATCTCCGTCGGCGCGCGAATGCTCGCCAGATTGGCGGTCACGCTCGCGTTCAATTGCGCTTTAATCACCGAATCCAAAAACTCCTCTTCGGCTAACCTGTTCAAAGGAAAGAGACTCTCGTGAAAATCTCTGATCGTGTTCGTTAATAATCGCTTGCCAACGTTACACATCTCTAAGCTCGCTTCGCACGCTTCGCTCTGACCAATCATCACGCACGCGTTCACGTCCAACCACTTCCCTTTCCGAACCAAAACGCCGTCTCTCGCGTTCGCCGTTAAAAATCCAACCTCTTTCGGCGATTGATACGTCTTCTTCGCGTTCTCCCGCAACCAATCGCACGCTTCGCTCTGCTCAAAAATGCCGTCAGTGAATGCTCCTATCGTTAACGTGTCGTTTTGAGTAGCGCACGACAGTTGCATGTACCGCTCCGGATGCGACCGCAGATATAAATATCTCTCGAACGTTGGGAACGTTTCGGTCACGATCACTATGTTTGTTCTCGTGATCGCCAGCGACGCTAAAACCACCACCGCTAAAAGCAAAGCGATGTTTTTTAGAAACGTTATCGTTCTGCCCAAAATTTTGAGCGCGTGGAAGTGTTCCGAGACGCGGTCGTCGTACGTCAACACGTGTCCGACGTCGTGACGTTGCAGATGTTCCCCGGGAGACTCTTCAAAGTCGTTGACGCTTTTCACGAATTGGACGACTTTTTGTGCGAGTGTTTTTCTTGGTGGTTCATCCTCGCGGCGTTCCTTTTCGACGTCGAGAGAAGTTTTGTACTCCAGATGATGCTCTCGAGCGTTCATGACGTGTTTTCGAGTGAACGCGCTCTGTTCTATTCGCGAGTGAGAGTGGTGTTTGATTAAAGTGTGGAAAGAAGTTAATTTGAATTGCTCAAATTGAAGAGAGAGAGAGAGAGAGAGAGACAGTTACACTGTCGCAACAGTTAGATTATTGCAAAAAGGTTGGTTTTCGCGCTATTGTGCTATAATACCAATCGTTTTATTATTATTACATTCCTACTACATGTTTTGTGCGATGGATGCGAGAGTTATTTATAGAATCGCCGCAACGCCTCGGGCGCGTCGTCCGGTCGCTCGGGCGCGTCGGAAGCGGCTCCGGCTTTCGCGCCCGGTTTGGCGCGTCCGAATTCGTTGGCGCGCTTCTTGTGTCCTTCCTCTCTCGCTTTCTTCGCTTCCAGTTTAGCCATCATCTTATCGTCGATGACGTTTTGTTGTTTCTTTCGGTACCGTTTGCTCGCTCTGTTTTTACCTTTCATTTTCGTCTTGGCTTCGTTCTTTTCTCGCTGTTTCATTTTGGCTTCCATTTCCGCGCGCAGCGCGGCTTCGCGGCGTTCTTTTTGTACCTCTTTCGGGACGTCTCGTAATTGGCCGATGGCGTTTGGATCGAGTTGAATCATCTCCGAGGGGAGCTTATCTAATAATTTCTGAACTTCCATCTCTCTTCGTTGGTTTTTGGTTTCAAAAGGGTTCGCGACGAACGTGTCGTAGTTCGGCTCGCCGGAACCCGGGACGAGAATGTTCGTGACGCCTTTAGAGTGTCCAACGGCTAACACGTCCTCGTACGGACAGAACTTGACGTCGTACACTTTGCTCCCGTTTACGAATTGGTGGTTTAAATACGGCGATTTCGCCTTTGTTTTCAAAGCCTCGTTCCATATTTGCACTCTCGAGCCGTACGTAATCGCCAACATCCCTCGCTGGGAAATATCCATCGCTTTCACCTCGCTCGGCGCGTAATACGCGTGCAACTCTTGGTATTTCCGTAAATCCCACACTTTAATTTGACAATCTAAACCAGTCGTAGCCATGTACCGACCGCTTTGGTCGATCGCTAACGCATTCAACCGTCCTCGATGACACAACATTTTCACCAGCGGTTGACCTTGATTCGGCGACCACAAAGTCACCGTACCGTTGGAATGCCCCAAGTGCGTCACCGCGTTATACTCCGACCGTCTCAACACGCTGCACTTCCCTAACTTTGTCCTGTGTTCGGCGACAATCTCCCCGTGCGTGGTATCTTGCCACCGCACGATGCCTTCTCTCCCAATCGTCGTCAACAAAAAATGTTTCGGTAAAAAATCCATCGCGAACACGTCCCGGTGTTTATCCAACCGGTGAATCTCCAAACCTCTCTTATCGTAAATGTACGTGTACTTACTCTGCGCCACCGCGAAAAACTCCGTGTTGTGCAAATACTTGACGCACTTCACCGTCGGCACATCTCTATTTTCTTCCTTCTCGTCCAAATAAATCTCGCTCAACAGCTTATGATTGTTCCACTCCACGTTCGCCACGTGCCCGCCGTCGCCGCTTCCGCCAAACACCAGATGTTGCCCGTTCGGACTAAAATCCACCGAACGATACGGCCCAGACCCTTCCAACTGTAAATCGAACGCTTTCTTCTGCGCGTTCAAATCCACGTGCTTGATTATTTCGGCTTGTTGAAACCGCCACGTTTCTTCTCCTTTCTCTTTCTCCGCCTCGAGCGCGCCGGACGGCTCCATCAAATACCGTTCTCTTCGCGCATTTTCCAACGCCGCTTCCTCGTCCAACTCGATCGCTCTTTTAAACTTCCCTTTTGTTTTTTTATCCGAAATCGTCTTCAACGGGATCGTCTTCAGCGAGTCTTCTCCTCCTCCGGCGTAGTACTTTTTCTTCAGCGCGTGGAGCTCTTTATCGATCGCTTTCGCGTTGGCGGCGACTTCTTTTCTCGTTCGTTTCCTTCTCCGCTTTTGTTTGGAAGATGGTGATTCCGTTGCCGCCGCCGCCTCTCTTTCCTTTGATTTTTTGTCCACGTTTCCGTCCGAGACGCGAAGAGGAGTGGCGGACATGATGGCTTTGTCGTTTGACTTCCGAAACGGAGGACTATTTTGTCGCCCCCGAGTGCAGCTTTAACGAGAGTCTCTTTCGATTGGTTTATATGTCGTCGCGCGCTTTTTTTTATGGGTTTCCAATTTGGACCTTTTTGGGGAAAAATCACAAATGCGTCAGAGTGAGAAGAGAAGATACGCTCTTTATACACACATATACACGAAAAGACGAAAAGACGAAGAAAAGTAACGAATGTCTTCGCAACAACCGCAACCGGAAGAAGTGATGCACCAAGTTCAGGCGGAACTGGCGAACGCGTACGCGCAAGAGTTCTTCACCACGGTACGGGAAAAGTGCTTTAAAATGTGCGTGGCGAAACCTTCGTCGAGTTTAAGCTCGTACGAGAGGAAGTGTTTGGAACAGTGCACGGAACGGTACGTGGACGCGACGAGGATGATCAGTCAGGTGGTTTTGAAGCAGTACAGTTCGGGTGGTGGGAGTGGAGGGATGTAGAGTGAGGTTATTTTAACGCGCGTATTGGCGAATGTTTGTGTGTATGACGTAGTATATAGAGAATTGATTTTAGAGAGATTGAGAGAGAGCGATGCGTTTTAGATTTTTAATACCTGATGAGTAATAATAATAACGATAATATTGATAACGATTTTACTGAGAAGGATGTTGCTTTTTGATGTCTTCTGTTGTACACTTCGGGCGATCGTCGTCGCGGGAGATTGTTCATCGCGCGCGCGAGCGAGCGAGCGCTCGCCGATTTTTTTCCTTCATTTCTCTTTTTATGATGGTACACATTTTTGTTCTTCTTCCTATATATCACGAGCCGCCTAAATAGAGCTTCTGCCGACGTTCAATCACGACTCTGCATATTGGGCACCGGCGTAAGCGTCTGCAGCATTTTCTGCACGTGCACGCGTGGCCGCACGGGATTAAAACCGCTTGGACGGGAGCGTCCAGACACAAGGCACACTCGGAGAATTTTTTACCCTTGGCTTTGCGGATGAGAGAAGCGTGAGGGTCTTCGAGATCGGACGCTGCCGACGATGTTGCCGCGGCTGGCGTCGCGACGTTGTCGTTGTCGTTTGCCTCGAGCGCTTCACCTTCTTCTCCCTCTTCTTCATCTTCTTCGCCGTCGTCCGAGGCTGATATTAAACCTTGATCTACCGGACGTTTCTTTTTCTTTTGGTTACGTTTTTTCCGTCGAGCGGTTCGCGGGCCATCTTCCGGACGAACGGCATTTTCTTCGTCGCCTTCTTCGTCGTTTTCATTGCCGTTGTTATTTTCGTCCGATTCCGTGTCGTTGTCGCTTCCATCTTCATCTTCATCGTCGTCGTCGTCGTCGTCGTCCGACGTGCTCAAATCGCTCGCTTCGAAATCCCAATCGTTCGGTCTTCGTTGTTGTTGGTGTTCGCCGTTCAACATCAACGGATGAAGCAACGCATCGTTAAACCGTCGAAACCGCTGGTGACGGGCGATAATCCCATTCCTCGCGCAACATCCGAAAACGACCCCGATTAATATCAAACTCACCGCCACGCTCGGATCTCTCAAAAGGTCTTCCATCCCCAACCCGCCGTCTTCGTCCGAAATTAACTCGCACGTTTCTCCAAAGTATCCTTCCTCGCAGGCACAGCCGTACGCACCGTAATCTTTTAAAACGCTCGCGCCGTGTTTCCCACAATCCGGTTGTTCGCTTTCGCCGTTCGATGGGTTGATGCACATGGAGCAGCATTCAAACGGCGACGTGACGACCATTTCTGGTTTGGCAAAGTTTGATTTACCCGACCCAGACGCCTCGATGGCGTGGTCAAACATTCTCAAGAATTTATTCTTTGGACACGAGACGACAGAACTAGTGGTCGAGTCACCGTTGTCGGACGCTTCGCCACTTCCGCCGCTTTCCGTATTCTTTCCGCACGCGCACGATTGCAACAAAAACTTCGTATCGTCCGTCTTCAAAATAGTAGGTTTGCAGCACGTTTGCGCGCCAGTCGGGAAGAACAAATCGTCGCCAATATCCGCGGTGGAGGCGGGGTTAGCCTCGGCCGCGTGCTCAAACGACGTCGCGAAATATCCGGAAGGACACTTGGCTTCGTTGTTCGACAAAGCCGAGATGGCATTCGAAGAAGATGCTAAACCGTTTTCGTCGGCGATATCGCTCCCTCCGCTACCGTTCTCGAGACTCCCGGTCTCGCAGTTTTCGCTCAAAACTCTCACGTCCGTTCCGTCTTCGTTCAAAAGTTTCCGTAAATCTGCATCTGCTTTCATCCTATCCAAAGTAGTCTCTCCGTCCTCGTCGGTTGCTTTTGCATCCGACGCGCACGGTCGACAACACCTCGCTCTCGACAACGGCACGTACCTGTTTTCTTTCGCGCCGCCGGCGTATTGCCCAGCATTTTCAAAACCAACGATAAAGTACCCCTCCTTATCGCATCGCAACCCGACGCCGACGGCGTTCTCGGCGTTCCTCTTCGCCGGGTCGTGCTTCTCGTACCGCGCGAAGTAACAATCGCACGCGGACAGTTCAATCAAAGACGAGGACGATACCGAGGACGACGCGCTCGCGCGAAAACCTTCATCCTTCTTCGCGTCGCTCTTCTCGAGCGGCTGCGAGAGCGCGACTATTGTTCTTCCGAGACTCTCTGATTCTTCTCTTTTATCTCCTCGAATTACCGCGTTCGTCGCGGTCAAAGCGTCGGCGGCGGCAGACGAGGAAGAAGAAGAAGAAGAAGAATCAGAGAGCACTCTTCCTCCCTCTGCCACGTCCACAAAGGCGCGAGACGAGAAGACGAAGACGAAGAACAACAAAATCGCCACCGTCGTCGGTGAAAAACAACGACGACGATAAAGACGACGACGCGGAAGAGAAGAAGGAAAAGACTTCATCTCGTCACGACGTTTCTCTCGTTCCGGTGAAAGAAGAGAGCACACACGCACACGCGGGAAAAAAAGCAAGCGCGTCTCTCTCTCTCTCTTCTCGTTGGCGGGGTGCCGTTACTTCAATTTCTGAAGTTTGATTCTCTCTCTCTCTCTTTTCAAACGCCGCGCTTCTCTCAAAGCCGAAGGAAGGGGGGAGGGGATGTAAAGAGTGAGAAAGAGAGAGAGAAAGTCGCGCGTCCGCTCAAAGGATCGCGGTGGTAAAAGTAGCTTTGTGGGGTGGTGGTAATGCCGCGCGCTCTCTCTCGTTTTTTTATGGAAAAAATGGAGGAGAAGAAGAGAAGAAAAGAGAAAAAATGGACATCAAAAGCAAGCTCTGCGCGCGCGCGCGAGAGAGATATTATATATACTCTCTCTTTACTAGATGACAAAATGTACGCACGAAGCGTTCACACGCGTTATTGAGCGTTTTATTATTAGTACTATTATTAATCATTTCTTCTTCTCGTCGTAGGCGTCTCGCAAACTGGCAAAGTCCTCGTTCGCGTGGCCTTTCCGGGAGGCTTTCACGTATCTCTGGTGCACGGCGGCGGTGACGGGCACTTCGCAGTGTACTTTTTCCGCGGTCTCGATGGCGAGCTTTAAATCTTTTTGCTGTAAATACGTTTGGAAGAGCGTTTGCGGCCACTGGCGGTTGTTTTCGACGCCTTTGAACATTCTGTTGCCGACCGATCGCAAGAGCGGATTCATCATGACGCCTTTATCGAGAACGTCGAACCATACTTTTTCGTCCACGCCGGCGTACTCGCAAAACGAGAGACACTCCGCTAAAAGCGCGGCTTGCCCGCCCATCATTATCTGCAGAGCCATTTTCGCGTCCGTCGCGTTTTTACACTCCGGTCCCATCAGCCACGATTGTTTCCCCATCTTTTCAAAGTCTCCGAGACACTTCTCGTACGACCGCTCGCTTCCAGCCGCTAAAATCAATAACTCGCCTTCCTTGGCATCTTTCTGCCCGCCAGATACTGGTGCCGCTAAATATTCCGCCAGCTGGTCGCGCTCGATGACCATCTTTATGTTCTCGCTCGTTTGCGCGTCGATGGTCGACATCTCCACGTACGTTATCACGCCCGGATTCTCTTTTCCTACATGTGTGTGTGTATAAAAATCGATAAGCAATACAATGAAAATCTCTCTCAAAAGCGCGTACCTTTATTCTCTCTCAAACCTTCCGCGAACTGCTCGGCGACCGAAACGCTCGCCTTGGGATCCGCCAACATCGCGTACACGATCGAACACCCGCTTTTGGCCATTTCTTGCGGCGAATTGGCGACGAAAGCGCCGTTCGCTTTCAACGCGTCCGCTTTGGATATCGTTCGATTCCAAACCGTTAACGCGTCCATTTGTTCACCGTTCTTTTTATTCGTATTCTTAAAACTGTTTAAAAGGACCGAGGCCATGCCTTGGCCCATCATGCCGAGGCCGAGGAATCCTATCTTGCGAGAGGTCGTGGCTACCGTCGTCGTCGCGGGTGACATTTGTGTCTTTATTCTCTCTCTTCGTTACGTAGATATTTGAAGTTTTGGAGGTTTTTAAAAAGGTTTTGGGGAAATTTTTCATATCTGGTTTTTGCATGCATCGCATGTGTCCTCATTTGGAAGAACGCGCGTATACACACACATACACACACGCGCACACGCACGGAAGGAATAGAGGAGCGTCCCCGAAGATCATCGAGATGGAGGAGACGAATAAAAGTCCTCTGTTGTGGGAAGCGATCGTGAGCAACGACGATGTTTGTTTCAAACACGTTTTGCCGAAATTGAATCAAACGGATCTCAAATTCTTGTACGACGTGAATAGTGAAACGAGGAAGCTGATTAAAAGAGCGAGGCCTTTTGGGATTGAGTTGAAATGTGCGTTTAAGATTGCAGAGATGTCGTCGATATCTACGTTGGAGTTTGCATGGAAGAATCGATCGTTATGGAACAAAAACTCGGACGGCGAAAAAATGTTCTGCAAGAAAGTTGCTCGAACGAATAAACTCGAGTTGCTCAAGTGGGCGCGAGAAGAGAAGAAGTGTGATTGGGGTGCAAGGACGTTCAGTGCGGCCGCAGAACAAGGTAATCTAGAAATGATAAAGTATTGCATTGCAAATAAGTGTCCTGTCGATGAGCTTGCGTGTGCACGTGCTGCCACCAGCGGTCAACTCGAGTGCCTCAAATACTTGCACGAAGTCGCCAAAGCGCCATGGGATTCGAGAACTGCCAATCGGGCGGCTTTAAATGGTCATCTCCATATCCTCGAATATCTCGTTGAGCGTGAATACGATCAATATAACGAATATGCGTGTGCGTATGCGGCCTTGAATGGTCACTTGGAGTGTTTGAAGTACTTACACGAAGAAGCCAAAGCGCCGTGGGATCGTGAAACTGCCAATCGGGCGGCTTCAAATGGTCATCTCCATATCCTCGAATATCTCGTTGAGCGTGAATACGATCAATATAACGAATATGCGTGTACGTATGCGGCCTTGAATGGTCACTTAGACTGTTTGAAGTACTTACACGAAGAAACCAAAGCGCCGTGGAATCCATAACTGCCAATCGGGCGGCTTCAAATGGTCATCTCCATATCCTCGAGTATTTCGTTGAGCGTGAATACGATCAATATAACGAATATGCGTGTCTTGTTGCGGCCGAGAATGGTCACTTGGACTGTTTGAAGTTCTTGCGCGAAACCGCCAAAGCGCCGTGGGGTAGTTACGCTGTACGATTAGCGCACGAGTACAACCAACCCGAATGTTTACAATACCTCCTCGACAACGACTGCCCGTTACCAGAAGGTTGGCGATACGAGCACGGAGTGTTTTATGCATCAGAATCAGAATTATCATCGTCATCGTAAAAACGAGTAGTCGCGCGCGCGCGCGCGCGCCGTACGCGATTTCATCTTCGCGTCGTACATACACGCGTCAAAGCTGTTTACTATTACACAATAAATCTACCGGCTACACCTCATTAAAACAATCCACTACAAACTACTCTCTCTCTTCGCACCACCACCACCACCACCACTCGTCATCGATGGTTGCCACGTTCCTTGCACGCTCGTTATCCTCGTCCGCATCACCCGCCGCGGCACTTTCTTCACCACCCTCCCTTTCTCGCTCATCACATCGTTCACTAAAACCGCAACCTCTTCCTCCGTCTTATTCTTCAAACCGATCGTCTTCTCTCTCCCGTTCAAATATTCCGCTCTCAGATACGGATCTTGGCCTCTTCTCTGCGTCACGTCGAGGACGAGCGACGCGCCGCGCAGTTGCGAGACGTGTTTTTCGAGCGAAGGCAAAACGTTCGAGAGGAACGCGTTGAGGCCTTTACTCGACCCCGTGTGCGGGCAGTGGAAGAATGAAAGCTTGGAGAGTTGAAACGTGCCTCGAATGGACATTATCGATCGGTATTTATTGTTGCGCCGTTGCGCCAATCTGATGAAACGCTGCTGCTGCTGCTGCTGCTGCTATCGAAACGTATTATTCGCGTCTTCTTTGAGCCTTCCTTTGACGTTTCAAAGCCGGCGTCCGGAAGAAAAGTGAGGTTTTTGGGGAAATGGAATTGGAAAAAAAGTGGACATTTTTTCCCCGCGCGAAGCGAAGAGAGAGAGAGACGAGAAGACATGTTCTCGTCGTCCGCTCGACAACCCTCGCGCTCGCTTCTCGCGAGCGGCAAACGTCTCTTCCCGACGAGAAGCGATGCAGTTCGCTCGAACTCCCAAAAGAAGAAGAATTTCGGCGTAACGACGGCGGCGTCGACGTCAACATCCAGCAACACCGTGGTCGTAAAATCAAACAAACCATCCGACGCGCCGAAAGACCCTTACAAAAGTTTATCCAATCTCCAAATCCTTTCCGTGACGGAAACGGATTCGTCCTTCGTCGACGTGCACTCGCTGTTCGATCCTTCGTGCGATAAGAACGTTCTGATATTGATGCGTTCGTTCGGGTGATTCTTCTGTTGGGAGCTCTCGCAAATCATAAAGAAAGAGCTCTCGCCGAAGTTCGCGTCGACAAGAGTAAAAGGAGAAGGAGGAGAAGGACCGAGGGTGAACTTAATCGTGATTAGCATTGGAACCGCGGAACGGATGCGGGATTTTTGCCGCGAAAACGAGTTCCCGATGGATATTTTGTACGCCGATCCAGAGAACGTGACGTACGACGCGCTTCGATTGAACTTTGGCGTGAAGGAAACGTTATTCGATAAATCGACGCCGTATTCGATCGCGGAGAGGATTCAATCGGGGAAAATTAAGGAGCTGACGGACGTGCTCGGTCGGTGGAAGCCTTGGATACCGCCGAAGAGAGAGCAAGGTTTGCAACAAGGTGGGACGTTCGTGTTCGATACGAAGAGGAAAGGAGACGGTGGTTCCGAGGTGGAGTACGAGTGCGTGTACGATTGGTACGATCCGAGCACGGGAGCGCACGCTCCGGCAAATGAGATTTTGGAAGCTTGTTTTGGTACCGAAGAATCCGAGTAAGTCATGTACATAAATATAGAATAGCGCGTTCGCGATCGTCACCGCTTTTTGTTTCGAATACCGCGCGCGCGAGACTTCAATAACCGCACGTGTTTTAAGTGACGTTCAACGCCTCGTAAAAAGTTAACGCAAAACTCGATTCTCTTCGCGACGAAGGAAAAAGAATCGGCGAGATTGAACCGATAAAGAAGTCATCGCGCGCACGTATTTCGAGAACATACAACCATCGCGAACGCACGCAAAGAAAAAGAAGAGCATTAGCAGCAGCAGCAGCAGCAACAACAATAGATAGAGAGAGATTTAGCCGAAACGAAAACGCGAGACATCGAGCGAGAGCGCGTTCACACGAAAATTACTACTACTACTAAATACACGATTCCTACGCGGAGAAATGACCTAACTTTTCCTCTCTCTCTCTCTCTCTCTATTCCTCTCCGCGTTGCTCCTTCATCTTTCGCACGCGTTTCATATACCTGCGGTAAGTATTCCGGGAAAGTCGCAAAAAAGTCAGTTCGCGAGTCTCGAAAACGTCCCTCTTTTCTCTCTCTCTCTCTCTGGGGAAAAACACACATCGAACGAAACACGAAACGCGCGCTCTTTCATCAAAGACGAGAGATAAACCCGAGAAAAGAACAACAACAACAGCGACAGCGACATCAGAAAGCAACAACAACGAAAGACGCACTCTTCGTACTGACACTTCTCGTACACGTGTCGCTCGTCTCCGCACTTCCACGGCAAGAAAAAACTCTTCCGTCGACACTCGTTGAGTGGAATCAACAAGTGCGCGCAAAAATCGCGATAGGCCAAGTCTATGCCGGCTTTTTTCATCTCCTCCTTGGAGACTTTCATCGTGGATTCGTTAGAAGATCCCATAATGGTAGTTTTTGTGTCGTATTTGTCGTGTGTAGTCTCGTTTTTCGCGTCCGTTACTTCTCGTTCAAAGAGAGAGTTGAGACGGTTTTATTTATGGGGAAAGATTCAAAACCCAAGAGAGAGAAGAGAGACAAAAAGAAATACGCGCGCGCGCGGAAATATACCACATTTATAATTTAATCAAAACATATTATTTATATTACGTTGTTAGTAAATTTAAACCTCTCGCATCTTGATCTTACACGGCAAACCACCGGCGGTGTGAATGGTGGCGCCCATCTCCATGCCGATATCGTCTGGATTTTTTTGGAGCTCGAACGTGAATTTTCTGAGCGTCATCGCCAAGCTGATGGTGGCTTCCAACGTGGCAAACTGGTCGCCGATGCATTTGCGAGCGCCAGCGCCGAACGGGATGAAGGCGTAATCGGACGCGATCTCGTTCGGGTAGAGACCGGTGAGTAAGTCTGGGTTGTAACCGGCCCAGTCTTTTACGCCGGGGTTTTTGAACGGCTTTTTGAAGCGTTCCGGGTCGAATTCGTCCGGGTTTTCCCAACACTCCGGCGAGCGGTGCAAGTTCCAGACGGAGATGAAGACGTCCATGCCTTTGATCAAAGTGATGTCGCGATCGCCCGCGCCGCGCGGGAGAGGGACATCTTCTAAGCACCGACGGATTAAAATAGGCGGTTCTGGGTATAATCGTAAAGCCTCGGCGACGCACAAGCGACATAATTCCATTTTTTCAATCTCTTCGTACGTCGGCGATCGGTTCAAGTCGTCCGTACCCATGACGTCGTCGATTTCTTGGACGACTTTTTTCACCAGCTCGGGTTTTTGCATGAGACAAAACAACGCCCAAGTTAGCACCGCCGCGGTCGTCTCGTGACCGGCGATGAGCATGGTCATCAAATCGTCTCTCAGCTGCGAATCCGTCACGTCCGCGCCTCTCACGTCCACTAAAAATCGCAACAAACTCGGATCTTTCACTTTTGAGTAATCTCTTTTTTGCAACTCCTCCAAATCTTCCGTGTAGGACATTTGCTGCGCTTGTTTGATCAAACCGTTCAGAGTGTCGTTGATCACCGCCATGTTTTGCTTAAATTTCCTTTGCCTCGGGACTAACACGTCTGCCAACGGCAAATCCCAATACGGCACGTAAAAAGTACTCCTATGCGCGGCTTCTTGCAAGCAATTATACACGGCCGAGATGATCGGTGACTCCTTCGTGACCGAACCGAAATCGTAATTGAACACGGCCAAACCGATGATGTCTAAACTCACCGAGCAGAAGCGCTCTTCCATGTCAACGACGGCGCCGCTTTTCGCTTGCGCTTCCAAATTTTTGAGCAACTCTTGGTTGCAGTGGCCGAACAAACCAACCATGTGGTCTAACCACGCCTTGTGAAAACCAGGAACCAACGCTCGTCTGCGCTCTTTCCACACTTTATACGGCGCCGGGATTAATCCTTGCCCCATGATCGGCTCCAAAATTTCCGCCAACACGCCTTTATCGAACGCGAACGGTTTTTCTTTGAGAACTTCTTTCACGACCACCGGGTCGGAGAGCACCATGAACACTTTCGGGCCAAACGCGAGCTTGAAGACGCCGCCGTATTTTCTGTTTTGTACAAACAGACGCAGAGAGAAAGAGAGCGTAAGATAGAGAGAGAGAAAGACAGAGTCAGAAAAAGAGCGGCGCGCAATGATAACGAATAATCGCCTTCGTCGTAAAACACAAAACAAACGTCGAAACGCGCGTCTCGCTTCCAACCGCCGCGCGCGAGCGGGAGCGCGCTAGTATTAAAAATCAAACACCGAAGAACAGATGCACGCATCGCGCGCGGCCACAAAAAACACAGAACGGAGCGACGAAAACAGTCTCCACATCTATCTCTTTACGAACGCATCGTCGTCTTTTCGAGACAAAAACAAAACACGCACCGAAAGTACGGATACAGCGCTAAAAATATCGGCCCACCAACCAAATCATCGATTTCCCCTTCCACGATTGGTGCGTTATC
>Ga0255753_1000267_pt1 | contig 68028 bp, 56 predicted proteins | sample 041ome_10_FD_179953 | JGI IMG/M metagenome (GOLD analysis project Ga0255753, IMG submission 179953) | Coastal salt marsh microbial communities from the Groves Creek Marsh, Skidaway Island, Georgia - 041412US metaG (version 2) | ecosystem: Environmental > Aquatic > Marine > Intertidal zone > Salt...
ATGAGATTCGCGTGGTTATCCACGTGGGCGAGACTATCAGCGTATCGGATAACGGCCGTGGCATACCTACCGAAATGCACAGCGAAGGGGTTTCTGCGGCGGAAGTGATTATGACGGTGCTGCACGCCGGCGGCAAATTTGACGACAACAGCTACAAGGTTTCCGGCGGATTGCACGGTGTTGGCGTATCGGTTGTTAATGCACTCTCCGAAGAGCTTAAGCTGACTATTCGCCGCGACGGCAAACTCTGGGAGCAACTCTATAAGCACGGCGTGCCTCAAGCACCCCTAGCGGTTGTCGGCGAGACCAGCACAACGGGCACGGAATGCCATTTCAAGCCTTCAGACCTGACCTTTAGCAGCGTCGAGTTTCACTACGATATTCTCGCCAAAAAACTCCGCGAACTGGCCTTTCTCAACGCGGGCGTATCGATCCGCTTGATTGACGAGCGAAGCGCTAAAGAAGAACATTTTAAATACGAAGGCGGCGTTCAGGCGTTTGTCGAATACTTAAATAAGAACAAAGCTGCCGTAAACAAGATTTTCCATTTCGCCCATGAGCGCCCCGAAGACGGTATTACTGTTGAGGTTGCCCTGCAGTGGAATGATTCTTATGTAGAAAACATCTTTCCCTACACCAACAATATTCCCCAGAAAGATGGTGGCACGCATCTCGCGGGTTTCCGTGCCGCGCTAACGCGAGTCCTCAAAGGCTATATTGATAAAGAGCTTGCTGCTAAAAAAGGCAAAGAGGTAGCGACATCCGGTGATGATGCGCGTGAAGGACTCACCGCAATTATCTCGGTTAAAGTACCAGACCCTAAATTCTCTTCGCAAACCAAAGATAAGCTTGTCTCTTCAGAGGTTAAAACCGTCGTTGAGCAAGAGATGGCTGCCAAATTTAGCGACTATCTCCTAGAAAATCCCCACGATGCGAAGCTAATTGTCGGTAAAATGCTCGATGCCGCACGTGCGCGCGAAGCTGCCCGTAAAGCCCGCGAGATGACCAGACGAAAAGGCGCTCTCGATATCGCTGGCCTGCCGGGCAAGCTCGCAGACTGCCAAGAAAAAGACCCGTCACTCTCTGAAATCTACATAGTGGAGGGAGATTCTGCGGGAGGGTCGGCAAAGCAAGGCCGCAACCGCAAGAATCAGGCTATCCTGCCGCTTAAAGGCAAGATTCTTAATGTTGAGAAGGCGCGCTTCGACAAAATGCTCGGTTCCGCTGAGATTGGCACCTTAATCAAGGCGCTCGGTTGCGGAATCGGTAAAGACGAATTTCAGCCCGAAAAACTCCGCTACCACAGCATTATTATCATGACCGACGCCGACGTTGACGGCTCGCACATCCGCACGCTACTGCTCACTTTCTTTTTCCGCCAAATGCGTGAATTAGTCGACGGCGGTCATATTTTTATCGCTCAGCCTCCTCTGTATAAAATCCGCAAGGGTAAGCAGGAGCAATACCTCAAAGACGAAGCAGAGTTGGCAGGGTATCAGACCCAAGTGGCACTCGAGGGTGCAAGCTTACATGTTAACGCTGAGGCGCCAGGCATTGCTGAAGACGCGCTCGAGTCACTGGTTAAGAGCTATAACGATGCCTATGCGATCATTAGCCGACTCGCACGGCTTTATCCGACCGAAGTATTAGAAGCGATGATCTTTTCGCCTACTCTGGCTGCAGAAGATTTGCAGAGCGAAGCCTCGGCTAACACGTGGTTAGACTCGGTGCGTTCAAAGCTGGCAGAGCTTCACGCCGGAGCGAGTGCTAACTTAACCCTCGTCATCAAACACGATACCGAGCGTAACGTTTACCTGCCAGAGGTTCGGTTAAGCCTACATGGGCTCGAACGAAGTTACAGCTTCAGCCTCGACTTCTTTAAGTCGGGCGAATATCGCGCACTCGCAGGCCTTGGTGCGACCCTTGAAGGGCTGATCGAAGAAGGGGCGTACGCCAAGCGTGGAGAGAAGACGCATCCGATTAAGAACTTCGCTGAAGCAATCGAATGGCTCACGCAAGATGCAATGAAGGGTCACTATCTGCAGCGGTATAAGGGATTGGGTGAAATGAACCCAGACCAGCTTTGGGATACGACTATGAATCCAGAGACCCGCCGTATGCTTCAGGTAACCATTGATGACGCGATTAACGCAGACCAATTGTTTAATACCCTGATGGGTGATCAGGTCGACCCAAGACGAGAGTTCATCGAGCAGAACGCAATGGCTGCCGAAAATCTGGATATCTAGAGGTGAGGGCGAGACTGGCTTGCTTGCTGTAATAGCCGAGCCCCGGTCAGACTTGCCCGCAAAGCGACTCTACGGCCGCGGCTAAGTCATCGAAAATCGATAGGTCTGTGGTGACGAGTAGGTTCGGTTCGCTAAGCAGTTTAGCCTCGGTTTCCCTGCCCTTGCCTGTGCGCACCAGCACCGGCCGACAACCGAATGCGATCGCGGCCTCCAAATCCCGCAGGCTGTCGCCGACAAAAGGCTCGCCCGCAAGTGAAAGGCCGAGACTCGACTCTATTTCGGTCAGCAGACCGATCCGCGGCTTTCGACAGTCACAACCCGCCTCTGGAAGATGCGGACAGAAAACGATTCCCTCAATCTCCCCGCCCGCGTCTTCTACCAGTGTAATCAATTTCTCGTGCATCTGCGCTAGCGCGTACTCGTCGAATAATCTACGGCCCAGACCTGATTGATTAGTCGCGACGACGACTTTCCAACCCGCATGATGGGCGCGCGCAATCGCTAAAACGCTGCCAGGTAGTGGAACGAATTCGTCAGCAGATTTGATGAAATCGACCGAGTCGTGATTGATGACGCCGTCGCGGTCGAGGACTAAAACGGGCACGGTATGATTCTCCGCTACACTTACGATGACAGATACGAAATATCGGCCGCCTGCAGAAACCCACGACGAAGTCGCGACAGTAACGCTAAACGATTAGTGCGTTGAGCCTCATCATCGCTGACGACTAATACGTCGTCGAAGAAGGTATCCACTGTCTGTCTAAGTTGCGCAAGTGAGGCAAGCCCTTTCTTATAGTCACCGCAGGCGAATAACGGTTCCACCTCAGCCTCCACAGTAACAAGCTTTTCGAAAAGCGCTTTTTCGGCGGGTTCCACAAACAGGGCACTGTCTACGACCGCGTCTTCAAGGACTTCCTGTTTGGCTAAAAGGTTAGACACGCGCTTATTCGCAGCGGCGAGCGCCGAAGATTCTTCGAGTGATTGGAAGTGAGCAACAGCCTGCACGCGTCGATCGAAGTCGACGGGTCGGGTCGGTTTGAGCGCCATAACCGATTGGAACACCGCAGGACTAATACCCTTGTCTGACGACCACGCCTGAAGTCGGTCTAATAAAAACTCTAGCGCTTGCTGCTGAACCTTATCGCTGCAGTCTACGTTCGCCGCATCAAGGTCTTTTAAGCCGGCAAAGGCGAGCTCAATGCAAGTCGCAAGATCGAGGTCTAGTTCTTTCTCGATGAGAATTCGTAGCAGGCCGATGGCCGCGCGACGAAGTGCGAACGGGTCTTTAGAACCGGTAGGAGGTTGCCCAATAGCAAATAAACCAGAGAGCGTGTCGAGCTTTTCGGCGATTGCGAGTACCGCGCCGGTTAGCCCCGCTGGCAGGTCGTCGCCAGCAAACCGAGGGCGGTATTGCTCGTCTATTGCTTCGGCAACCTCAGCAGGTTCGCCGTCGTTAAGTGCGTAATAGCGGCCCATCAAGCCCTGCAAGTCGGCAAACTCTCCAACCATATTAGTCATAAGATCACATTTAGAGAGCATCGCAGCACGCTCACACAGAACGGGATCAGCACCACAAAGCGGCGCGAGCGCACGACTTAAGTTAGCGATTCTGACCGATCGATCATAAACGGTGCCAAGCTTGTCCTGAAAAACAATCTTCTTAAGCGCGGCGAGATGACTTTCAAGCGACACTTGCTTGTCGGTTTCGAAAAAGAAACTCGCGTCTGCTAAGCGCGGGCGAATAACGCGTTCGTTGCCCTCGATTACCTGTGCCGGGTCTTTGCTTATGATATTGCTCACTGCGATAAACAGTGGCAAAAGTTTGCCCTCGGCATCGACACAGTAGAAGGTTTTCTGGTGAGACTTCATCGCGAGAATAAGCGCCTCTGGCGGCACTTCGAGATAGTGCTCTTCGAACTTACCGGTGAGCGCGACGGGATATTCGACAAGGCTTGCGACCTCGCTTAATAGCGCCTCGTCAATAATGCTTGTGGCGTTAGCCTTAACGCCTTCGGCAATCACCAGTTCGCGAATCATTTCACGGCGGCGGTCGAACTGAGGGATGATATGTCCTTGGTTCTCGAGCAGGGCCGCATAATTAGCTGGGCTATCTATTTCGATAGCTCGATCGGCATGAAAGCGATGGCCGCGTGACTCTCTTCCGGCGGTAACGCCAAAAAACTCACCTGGCACGACCTCGTCGCCAAATAGTTGTATAACCCAATGCACCGGGCGTACAAACTCTGCGCGCGAATTACCCCAGCGCATACGCTTAGGAATAGGCAGCTTGTCGAGCGCCTCACTGACGATTGCACTAAGTAGCGCATTCGTCGGTTGACCTGGCTGTGACGCACTGTAGAAAAGTTTCTCGACGCCGTCTTTTTCTGCTCGTTGGAGTTGATCGATTGCTACGTTGCACGATTTTGCAAAGCCTAGTGCTGCGGGCGTCGCGTTACCGTCTGCATCAAAAGCAGCCTGCACTGCGGGGCCGAAGCGTTCGACTGCTTTGTCTGCCTGCGACTCGTCTAAGCCGCTAACAAGCAGCGCGAGTCTGCGCGGTGTGGCGAAACTCTCTGAATCGGCGAAGCCAAGCTGCAGTTTCTTAAGCCCTGCGAGAATCTCGCTCGTAAACGCTTTCGATAAACTCGCTAGCGCCTTAGGCGGCAACTCTTCGGTGCCGATCTCTACTAAAAAGTCGCGGGTACTCATGACGACTTCTCCTTGTTTTTTGCTTTCTTCTTAGACTCGCTTGATTTCGTCTCGCCTTCACCTGAGCTTGCGCTAGCCTTTTGATGCTGCATAAACTCCTCTCTGAAGTCGTCGGCGATAAGCGGGAAGCCAAGCGCTTCGCGCGTTGCGTAATACGTTTCGGCAACAAGCCTAGACAATGTTCTAACGCGTAAAATAAAGCGCTGGCGCTCGGTGACGGAAATGGCATGGCGCGCGTCGAGAAGGTTGAAATAATGTGAGGCCTTAAGCACCTGTTCGTAGGCGGGCAGTGCAAGCTTGCTCTCAATCAGTTTTTTGCATTGCTGCTCACAGTCATCGAAATAACCAAACAGCAGGTCGGTCGCTGCGTGTTCAAAGTTATACGCCGACATTTCGACTTCGTTTTGCTTAAATACATCGCCGTAGGTTACCTTGCCATTTGGCCCGTCGGTCCAGACGATGTCGTAGATGCTATCGACGCCCTGCAGATACATCGCAATGCGCTCGATGCCATAGGTGATCTCGCCGGTAACCGGATAACACTCGAGTCCGCCTACCTGTTGGAAATAGGTGAATTGAGTCACCTCCATGCCGTTTAGCCATACCTCCCAGCCGAGTCCCCAAGCGCCGAGCGTTGGCGATTCCCAATTGTCTTCGACGAAGCGGATATCATGCACAGACATGTCTATGCCGAGGCTTTCGAGGGATTTGAGGTAAAGCTCTTGGATATTTTTTGGCGAGGGCTTTAGCACGACCTGAAACTGGTAATAATGTTGAAGCCTGTTGGGGTTTTCGCCATAGCGGCCATCGGTAGGACGACGGCAGGGCTGAACATAGGCCGCACTCCACGACTCCGGTCCTATCGAGCGTAGAAAAGTGGCCGGATGGAACGTCCCCGCGCCGACCTCCATGTCTAACGGCTGCAGGACGACACAGCCCTGCTCCGCCCAAAACTGCTGTAATGCGAAGATGAGGCCTTGGAAGGTGTTGAGATCGGATGCTTTATTCACGTTAACGCCATGTTGTCAGTCATTTAGAGGGCGCTAATTATCCTTGATTCGCAGGGAGTTATCTACCAACGAGGTCTTAGAGCGATGGCAAGATTTACGCGTTGCCAATCGCAAAAAAACCACCGGCGTCTTTTAAACAAGAAACCAAGACAAGCACTTGGTGAGCCTATACGGTAGATGCGACAATCGGCCTGCATCAACACCCTAATTCTTCGACGTGATAACGCAAGCGAGCCCCAAATTACTGATTCGATTTCCCCAAAAGAGGCCTCTCCGACGCTTCTGAGCCGGCTAGGCTTCCTCGTTGCTCTCGGCTTTCTAAAGCTTACGTCAGTGCTACCGCTGCGATTATTGCACTGGATCGGAGGCGGTCTTGGCTGGCTTTTCGCGGTGATCCCAAACCGCTCTGCTGCGACGACGCGGCGCAATATTGCGGCGTGTTTTCCCGCGCTATCCCGTGCAGAGCAAGAGTCGCTTGCGCGGCAGAGTCTTAACGGCATGGTTTGCACAGGACTCGAAATGGGCAAGGCATGGATACTGCCTATCGAAGGAACGCTTGCTCAGGTTACCGAGGTGGAAGGCTTAGCGGCGCTGCAGGCGGCGTCTAAAGCAGGCGAAGGCGTTATTCTGCTTGCGCCGCATCTTGGTAATTGGGAAATCTTTGGCTATTTCGCCTGTGAGGGAATCGCGTCAAATTTCATGTATCAGCCGCCTAAAAACCCGCAGATGGATGCCCTCCTGCGCGGTGTCAGGGCAAAAAGTGGGATCCAACTCGCGCCGACTAATCGCAAAGGTGTGGCAATTTTGTTGGGTGCGCTGCAGAAAGGAGAGCTGGTTGGTGTCTTGCCTGATCAAGTGCCTAATGACGAAGGCGGAGTCTATGCTGACTTTTTTGGTGAGTCAGCGTTCACTATGACGCTAACAAGCCGGCTCGCGCAACGCGGCAAGCCGCGCGTATTCTGCGGCTTTGCGCAGCGCCTTCCCAAAGGCAAAGGATTTAAGGTTATCGTTCACGAGGCAGATGCCGGTATTTACGACAAAGACCTAGGCGCATCGGCAGCCGCGATCAATCGCAGCGTTGAGCGCTGTGTGAGACTCGCGCCGGAACAGTACCAGTGGGAATACAAACGTTTCCGCCGCCAGCCGGACGACAGTGAATTCTATTAAGTGTCGCTTTTAGCGACGCCAGAACATGGGAGTAAACAGTACCAGTAGCGTAAAGACCTCGAGACGCCCGAGGAGCATCGCAAAACACAGAATCCACTTCGCCGCATCGGAGAGACTGCCATAGGTTTGTGTCACGGCGCCAAGACCAGGCCCGAGATTATTGATACAGGCGCCAACTGCACTAAACGCTGTCACGATATCCAGACCCGTAGCGAGTAGCGCGAGCAGCATCAACATAAACGCCATTACATAGACCGCGAAAAAACCCCACACCGCCTCCACAACTCTGTCTTGTACTGGGCTGCGGCCGAGCTTAATCGGAATCACTGCACGCGGGTGAATAAGGCGCTGCACCTCACGAAAACCCTGTTTAAAAATAAGCAGGATTCGAATGACTTTCATGCCCCCACCTGTCGAGCCGGCACACGCACCAATTATCGCTGCGTACATTAATAGGTAAGGCAGAAAAATAGGCCACTCATGAAATTGGCTTGTAGCAAAGCCGGTGGTGGTTGCAAAGGACACGACCTGAAAAATTCCGTTCACGATCGTTTCGGGTACCGTGGGATAAACCTCGAAACGCAGCAACACCGCGATGGTGACAAGCGAGACAGCGAGCAAGATAAACCCGTAGAAGAGGAATTCTGGGTCGCGAAAATAGTGATCGATTCTACTGCGCTGCCACGCAGTAAAATGCAGCGCAAAATTAATTCCGGCGATAAACATAAAGAGTATGGCAATAATTTCAATCGCCGAACTATCGAAGTAGGCCATGCTTGCGTCATGGGTCGAAAAGCCGCCGATCGCTATTGTCGAAAAGCTGTGGGTAATTGCATCAAACCCCGACATGCCCGCGGCCCAGTAGGCAGCGGCACAGGCGAGGGTAAGGCTTACGTAGATTGTCCACAGTGCTTTTGCTGTCTCGGCGAGTCTCGGCACTAGCTTATTATCTTTTACGGGCCCCGGGCTTTCGGCGCGATAGAGCTGCATGCCGCCTATACCAAGCATGGGCAGCAACGCCATCGCTAATACGATGATGCCCATTCCCCCAAGCCACTGAAGTTGCTGACGATAGAAAAGAATCGATTTGGGCAGCGAATCTAATCCTGAGATAACGGTGGCGCCGGTTGTGGTAAGACCCGACAGCGATTCGAAAATGGCGTCGGTAACTGACAGCTCAACCGAACTCGATAAAATAAACGGTAGGCTACCTGCCGTACCTAATACCGCCCAAAACAGCGTGACAATAAGAAAGCCGTCGCGTGTGCCGAGCTCAGTTCTCGCCCGAAACGTCAGCAGCCACATGACGAACCCGGTGATAAATACGGTGAAAAATGACTCGATGAAAGGTGCCATCATTCCGTCGTCATAAAAAAGCGACACCAACACGGGCGGCAGGTTGCCGATCGCGCTGAACAGCATGAGCAGCAGGCCAAGTATTTTGACTATCAACGAAAAATGCATTTACCCGCCTAGAAAAAGCTGAGGCCAACTTGGAATAAACGTTCTACTTCGGGTATCCGCTTGCGGTCTACCAAGAAGAGAATAACGTGGTCTTCGGATTGTATGACCGTCGCATCGTGTGCGATTAAGACTTCATCGCCGCGTACTATCGCACCGATTGTCGTTCCCTGCGGCAATTCGATGTCTTCGATCGCTTTGCCAACCACGCGTGACGAACCCGCATCACCGTGAGCAATCGCCTCCATCGCCTCGGCTGCGCCACGGCGCAGAGAGTGAACCTGCACTACGTCGCCGCGTCTCACATGAGTTAACAGGCTTCCAATAGTCGCCTGCTGTGGTGAGATCGCAATATCGATTTCGCCGCCCTGCACGAGGTCGACATAGGCGGGATTGTTAATTAGCGTCATCACCTTCTTCGCCCCGAGACGTTTGGCGAGAAGTGACGACATGATATTGGCCTCATCGTCATTCGTAAGCGCTAGGAAGACGTCGGTGTCGGCGATGTTTTCTTCGATAAGAAGTTCGCGCTGAGACGCTTCGCCGTTTAATACGATCGCCCTGTCTAAGCTTTCGCTTAATACTTTGCAGCGGTCAGCGTCGCGCTCAATCACTTTAACCTGATAATGCTGTTCGATTGACTCCGCGAGTCGGAGTCCGATATTACCGCCACCCGCAATCATGATTCGCTTATAGGGCTTGTCCATGCGGCGTAGTTCGCTCATACAGGCGCGAATATCTTTTTTAGCGGCGACGAAAAACACCTCGTCGTCTGCTTCGATAACGGTCGAGCCTTCGGGGATTATCGGACGGTCTTTGCGAAAAATCGCGGCGACACGGGTATCGACCGACGGCATGTGTTGACGCAGAAGCCGAATCTCTTGGCCGACCAAAGGCCCTCCATAAAAGGCCTTTACCGCCACCAGCTGTACTTTACCTTCGGCAAAATCGAGCACCTGTAGCGATCCCGGTAAGCGCAGAAGGCGCGAAATCGCTTTGGACACAATCAGTTCAGGCGAAATCACAACGTCAACAGCAATGCCGTTCTTGCCGAGCAGCTTTTCGCTGGCGAGATAAGACGACGCGCGAATTCGGCATATTTTCTTAGGGGTATGAAATAACGAGTGGGCGACGCGGCAGGCAACCATATTAACTTCGTCGCTTTCGGTTACCGCAATAATCATATCGGCGTCTTGACCACCTGCGCGCTCGAGCACGTCGGGGTGCGAGGCGTGTCCGGGCACTACACCAATGTCGATATGGTCTTTGAGTTCGCGAAGACGATCGGGGCAGGAATCGACGATCGTGATGTCGTTGGCTTCGTTTGCCAGCGTTTCAGCTAGGGTGCTGCCAACTTGGTTGGCACCTAGGATTATTATTTTCATCCAAACTTGCTCTCAGGCGTGCTCGTTTTGCGCAGTATCGCAAAGAAGAATCCATCGGGTCCCCGAGGATCGATCGGTAACAACTGTCGGCCGAGGCTGCCACCATCGGCTGCTACGCATTCTACTCCCCAATCGGCCGCGATGCGCTCACATTTAGCGTTATCTGTCGCTTCTAAGAAGCGTGCAATCGCGTGTTGGTTTTCTTCGTCTAGTACGCTACAGGTTGTGTAGAGCAATATTCCGCCCTCGGCAAGACAAGGCCACAGCGCGGTAAGCAGTGTCTGCTGACTTTCGCAACAGCTTGCGACCTCGGCGGGCGAGCGCAGAACCTTTATATCGGGGTGGCGGCGGATGACGCCGGTGGCGCTGCAGGGTGCATCGAGGAGAATGCGATCGACCGGCTTGCCGTCCCACCAAGCGTCTAGCTTTTCGGCGTTCGCGGCGCAGAGTGTCACAGGCTGTTGGGCGAACTTCAATCTGGCAAGATTATCGGTTACGCGCTCAAGTCGCCTCTTACTTGAGTCGATCGCGAAGACGCGGTCCAGCCCCTGTTCACGCTCGAGGATAGCGGCGGTTTTGCCGCCCGGCGCTGCGCACGCATCCACGAGTGACAAGCCGGGACCGAGGGTCAATAAGCTAGGAACGATTTGCGAGGCCTCGTCTTGAATACTAACCAGTCCGTCCCGAAAACCAGGAAGGTCATCAACATGGCACGCGTCTCTTAACACCAGCGCTGTCTCGGCATAGCCGCCGCGAGTCGCCTCGATACCACGCTCGCCAAGCTGCTCGAGGTAGTCGTCGCGGCTTACTTTGCTCAGATTAACTCTCAGCGTCATCGGCGGGCGCGCGTTATTGCCTTCGCAAATTGCTTCGACGCTTTCGGGCCTCTGCGCTTTTAATGCGTCGAAAAGCCATTGTGGATGGGCGAGGGCAGCGGCCGCGAGGGTCGCATCGCTCGACGCCGCGCCAGGATTTTGTGTGATGGCCAGAGCCGCTTCTAGCGCTTCTTTGCGCCTGAGATAATTACGCAGTACCGCATTAACCAGCGCCGCGGCCCACGGTTTTTTGAGGCTTCGGCTGGCCTCGACGCTTTCATTGATCACGGCATAATCGGCAATAGATAACTCGCGCAGTTGATAGAGACCAACAAGGAGTAGCCAGAGCACATCGTTCTCTTTGGCCTTTAAGGGCTTGCTTAATAGCTGATCGAGCAGCGAGTGCAGCGCAGGATACCAGCGGCAAGCGCCAAAGCAGAGTTCTTGAATAAGGGGAAAGTCGGGGCGCTCGCGGTAGTCGTCTAACAGGTTTCCAAGCGAGCCGTTGGAGCCTACTTGCAGTGCGGCGAGTACCTTTGCCGCGATCGCGCGGGCGCCCTTGGCCGCCATTTAAACGCTCACGCGCGCGGGGTGGTAGTTGAATCCGAACATTTAAGACCCCTCGTCCGTCGTTGGTTTATCAAAGCACGTGTTAACCGCAAACGCATCGGGTTTGCCGTTAAGCAGTTGGCTGACGCTCACTTCGCCTTTCCCGGGCATCTGCACGCGGCTTACCTGCAACACGCTTCCGTCACCACAGCACACACTGAATCCGCTTTTGTCGACTCCGGTGACAGTGCCTACTTCGGCGCTCGCACGCGTGTCCGGTACTCTAGATTCGAGAATGCGGACACGCTCGCCGTCTAGGAGCGCAAACGCAGGCGCGCGGCCAATACTTGCTCTCACAAGGAGATCGATTTTCGCGGCAGGCAGTGCCCAATCGATAAGCGACTCTGCTTTGTCTATTTTATTGGCATAGGTACTAAGCGCGTCGTCCTGTATTCGCGCGCTGTCTTGAAATGCTTCGAGATTGTTCATTACCGCGACTAGAGACTTGGTCCCAACAGCGACTAGTTTCGCTTCGAGGCTGACGCGTGTCTCACGCCCGTCGATGACAACAGCTGCTTTCTCGAGCATGGCGCCCGTATCTAAGCCTGCGTCCATCTGCATTATTGTCACGCCGGTGGAATCATCGCCTGCAAGAAGTGCGCGCTCGATAGGCGCTGCGCCTCGCCACCGCGGCAGCAGTGAAGCGTGGACATTCACGCAGCCTAGTCGCGGCGTGTCGAGAATCGACTGTGGCAGAATTAACCCATAAGCGACGACTATTAATACGTCACAAGCGAGAGCGTTGAGTTCGGCGACCGCCTCGTCGCTGCGAAGCGTCGATGGCTGCAGTATCCTAAGACCCGCCTCCATGGCCGTCCGCTTAACCGGGCTAGGCGAGAGTTTCTTCCCGCGACCCGCCGGACGATCGGGCTGAGTGTAAACGGCCACTAACTCGAAACGTGAAGCGTCTTCGGCTTGCGCCGTGATTAACGCGTTGAGATGAGCGGCGGCGAATTCGGGTGTGCCGGCGAAACAGACTCGCAGTTTATTCATGGAGGCTTCGATTTAGGTTAAGAGGATGGGATTGGACCTAGCCGACTGAATTAGGCCGTTCTCTTACGGGCCTTGGTAAGCTTGCTTCGAATTCGGTCGCGTTTCAATTTACTAATATAGTCGACGAACAGTTTGCCATCCAAATGATCGATCTCGTGCTGAATGCAGATGGCGAGCAAGCCGTCTGCCTCTAACTCGAACGGTGCGCCCTCTTCGTCTTGGGCCTTAATGATGACACGCCGCGGGCGCGAGACCGTCTCGTAGAATCCGGGTACCGACAGACAGCCTTCGTCGTAATCTTGGAGCTCTTCGTCGATTACCTCGAAAGTTGGATTGATGTAGGCGCGTGGACTATCTTTAGTTTCAGAGACATCAATGACAAGGATACGCTGATGTACGTCAATCTGCGACGCCGCAAGCCCGATGCCTTCGGCGGCGTACATTGTTTCGCGCATATCGGCGACTAAGGCTTTTAACTCCGCGTCAAAAAGAGTGACCGGCTTTGCTACGGTGCGTAGCCGCGGGTCCGGAAATTCTAATATTGGCAAAACGGCCATTGTTGCGTCCTCTGTTGCGTCCCCGAATAGGGTTATACCCATAAGATGGGGTCATAGTGGCTATTATTCCACAGATTGTGCACTCATTGTTTGCTTTACAGGCTCCGTTTTGGGGGTTTTAGGCCACTTGCAGACTAGCGAGCAAACAAAACGCAAACAAACGGTGTAAGACTATGCAGAAAGAAAGCCATGTCCAAGCGTTAGCTAGCTATTCGCCCGTGTTGAAAGCGCTGCTAACCCTCGCTCTGCTTACCTCAATCCTGTTGTATTCACCTGTCGCTCTTACGCAGCAGACAATAACGCTTCTTCCCCAGCTTACATCCGAACCTTTCGGCACCAACACCGATGGCGTGTCACTGCCAAAACTGCACGCGGCGATTGGACGCAATACGATTGTTCGACAAAGCACGCTCGCTGAGATGCCACGTATCATTGCGCTCGAAAACAATTCTAGCATTGCCTCGCAAGAAGACTTGGTGCTCGTCGCTGGCAAGCTAGACACGGGAATTTCGGAGTATTCGATCTACCGACTCGGCGAAACACATACTCGCCTTGTCGAGAAACAGCGTAGCGGTCCAACGGAGAAATACGCCCACTTCGTTATCGAAGACTCTTGGGCACAGATTCAAGAATTAGAATTTATTGGCAGCGCGACGTTGCTCGCTAAGCCGACTGTTATCACCACCGCCGAAACTCCACGAACTGCTGCGAACGAGCGTCGCCATAAAGCGCCCCGACAGTGGCTTAGAGTAACCACAAGTGTTGGCGTGGTTCGCGAAAACGATGTCATTGTGCTAGCGGGTACGCTCGGGGAATTGTCTCTCGCCTCGGTGATTAACGCCGAGGGTCTGAATAGCCACGGACAACGACTCGCCGCCTCTTCTTCGCCGCATAGCATAGATGGCCAGGTGTTATCGTTTTTTTCGGGAAGAAAATGGGGTGCAAGGCAAACAAACATGATCATCGATCGGGGGCAAATCGACGGCCTGACTCAAGGTATGCGCGTTGCTATTGTGGCGCCTAATCAAGCTGACAAGGATCTAGGCGATGCCATTATCTATGCGCGTACGCCTTATTTTTCGTTAGCACTGATACTGTCCGCCTCACAACCCATAGAGAGGGGGTCCCGCATAAAAGGCACCGCGGCTGCCGTGCAATGAGTAGCGACGACGCGCAGCTCAGGCTTACCCTCTCGCTGTTTCACTGCAAAGGTGGTCATGCGCCAGCGCTGTCACGTGCGCTTCGACACCAAGGGTCTTTAAAGGCATTAATGGCGACGACGCGTGAAGCGCAAGAGCAATACGATCTTAGCCTGTCACAGCAGGCGCTGCTGAGTGGTGAGCCTGCCAGCGCAGAAACACTCTCGTTGGGTGACAAAGATCTCGAGTGGGCACTAGATTCTGAGCATCACTTAGTAACCTATGATTCCATTTTTTACCCTGAGCGATTGCGCGAAACAGACTGCCCGCCTCTTCTGCTTTATGTTCGCGGTTCGCTTGCGACACTGGCTTCTCTGCAGCTTGCAATAGTGGGTAGCCGTAACGCGAGCGATTATGGAAAGCGCAATGCGTATTGGATGGCTCGCGAGTTGTGCAAGGCTGGTGTGACCATTTGCAGTGGGCTCGCGCTGGGCGTCGATGCCAATGCCCATCTCGGCGCCCTCGATGCTGCCGGTTCTGATGCATCCGTGTCGACGGTGGCTGTTCTGGGCACCGGAATCGATCGAGTCTACCCTGCCGCTCATCGAGCGCTTTTTCAGAGAATCGCGGACAACGGTGCAGTGGTGTCAGAGTTTCCACTGGGCATGCGCGCGTACGCCTATAATTTCCCCCGACGCAACCGACTTATCAGTGGGTTGAGCGTGGGCGTGTTGGTGATAGAGGCAGCGATAAAGAGTGGGTCATTGATCACCGCGCGTTACGCGGTCGAACAAAATCGAGAGGTTTACGCCTTGCCGAGTCTATTGAGTAACCCCCAAGGTCGTGGCTGTCATGAACTGATAAAACAGGGAGCAATGTTAGTCGATGACCCAAATGATATTTTATTCGAGCTTGGACTCAAGGCTCGTGAGGCTACAGAGGCGGGTGACATGCTCTCGCCTACCGGATTCGGCAATCTAATCGACACAGGTGAGCCGAATGACCTTCAGCCGCTACAGCGTAAACTCTTACAGAGGCTGCGAACCGAAGACTGTCTTTTTGACAGCTTCCTCGATGCCGATCTGGCGAGTTTTGGTGCACTAAATCACGCGCTGCTTGATCTCGAAGTGAGAGGCCTCGTGTCTTGTCGAGGCGGGCGCTACACGATTGCCTAAGGTGATAAAAAAATCGCATAAGCACGGGCATTACTTGGCGCTACTAGCTCCCCCAAAATTAAGTAGAATGTGCTCCCATGCCGAGCGGATACCATTTAGAGGCCGCGAGTCCTTCAGCAACCCCATTATGGAGCCTTCTATGCAAAGCGCTGATGCGTCACACAAACAGGCAGAATATTTACTCGACGAACCTTCGATCGTTGCTGGCCTCGAAGCGGTCGCAGCGGGCGGCGTAATTGCCTATCCTACCGAGGCTGTATGGGGGCTAGGCTGCGATCCATTTTCTGAGGCGGCTGTCGCGAAACTCCTGAAGATAAAAAACAGACCGGTTGAAAAAGGGCTTATTCTTGTCGCCTCGAGCCTCGAGCAACTGCCCGCTCTCGCGGCCTCAATCACCGACGCGCAGCGCGACACGATGCAGGCGACCTGGCCTGGACCTGTTACCTGGCTAATACCCGACGTCGACGGCTGCATTCCTCAATGGATAAAAGGCGAGCACGCAAGCGTGGCGGTGAGAGTCAGCGCACACCCTCTCGTGCGTGAATTATGCAATCGCCACGGCGGTGCGCTGGTTTCCACGTCGGCTAATGATGCGGGCGAGCCGGAAATTCGATCTCAATCAAGACTCGTCGAGGAGTTTGGCGGTAGAATTGATGCTGTAATAGCCGGTGAGCTAGGCGACAGCGCCGAACCTTCACAGATACGCGACTTAATTAGTGGTAATCGACTGCGGTAAGTGACGCGGTGCCGGCGCTCCTAAACTCGAACGGGGAACGCATTTTGACCAACGTAGACACGCTTGCGGTAAAAGACTTTTTACTTAAACTTCAGGAGTCGATTGTAGACCGCCTAGCCGAGATAGACCCCGACGCTGAGATTGTCACAGACCAATGGGATCGAGACTCGGGCGGCTCAGGGGTGAGCCGGGTCATGAGCGGCGGTAAAGTAATCGAGAAAGGCGGCGTTAACTTCTCACATGTGTTTGGTAAGGCCATGCCCGCATCGGCTACCGCCGAGCGTCCAGAGCTTGCGGGCAGGGCTTTTCAAGCAATGGGCGTGTCGCTAGTCATCCACCCGCTTAATCCTATGGTGCCAACGTCGCATGCGAATTTCAGGCTTTTCGTTGCCGAGAAAGAGGGTGAAGAAAGTGTCTGGTGGTTTGGCGGAGGCTATGATCTAACGCCCTACTACGGCTTCGAAGAAGACTGCGTACACTGGCACCGCACAGCCGAACGAGCCTGCGCACCCTTTGGCGACGCTTACTATCCTGCCCTCAAAAAGCGCTGCGACGAGTATTTCTTTCTCAAGCATCGCGGCGAGGCACGAGGGATAGGCGGCTTGTTTTTCGATGACTTTAACGAGATGGGCTTCGATAAGTGTTTCGACTTTGTACAGTCGCTTGCAAACAGTTATCTCGAGGCCTATGTCCCTATTGTCGAGAAACGAAAAGACACCGAATACACGCAAGAACAACGAGAGTTTCAGGAATACCGGCGTGGACGTTACGTCGAATTTAACCTCGTGTTCGACCGCGGCACGCTTTTCGGCCTGCAGTCGGGCGTTGGACGTATCGAGTCTATCCTCATGTCTCTGCCACCCACTGTGCGCTGGGTATACGATTGGACACCTACCCCTGGCAGCGCAGAGGAAAAGCTGTACACCGATTTTCTCCCCCACCGCGATTGGCTTCAGCTCAGCGCCTAGCGCGGGCTAGAAAGCAACGCGCAAAATTCAGAGATGAGGAGATGCGAGATGCGAGATAAGGAGATGCGAGATAAGGAGTTGAGGAGATGAGTGACGTGGAAGCCGATAAACAATCCAGTGCTCCGACTCGCTATGCAGTGATCGGTTCGCCGATCTCACACAGCAAATCTCCTCTCATTCACGCGCTTTTCGCAGCGCAGACCCAGCAGGCAATCACCTACGAAGCCATCGAGGTTTTGGAAAACGATTTTGAGCGCTTTGTTGGGTCTTGGTTTGCCTCTGGCGGTGGAGGATTAAACGTCACTGTTCCACATAAAGAGCGCGCTTTTGCTTTTGCCGAGATAACGACCCCGAGGGCGACATTAGCGCGCGCGGTGAACACCCTTAGTCTCGATTCCGCAGGTCGACTAGTAGGTGACAATACCGACGGCGCCGGGCTCCTAAATGATCTGATAGATAATTACGATACTCCCATCGAAGGTAAGCGCTTACTCTTGCTTGGCGCGGGCGGTGCTACTCGCGGAGTGCTGGCTGCAATAGCTGATTTACCTAATAAGCCCGCCTCAATCACTGTCGCGAACCGAACGCTGTCGAGGGCGCAAGGTTTGGCGTCCGATTTCGAAGGGCGGTTAGAGATTATTGCGGTAAGCTACGACGATCTCCAACAGCATGAATACGATGTCGTTATTAATGGCACGTCGGCAAGCCTTGGGGGCGAGCTTCCGCCTTTGGTGCCGTCGCTGCTCGCGCCCGACTGCTGTTGCTACGATATGATGTATTCTGCTGAGCCGACCTTGTTCCTTAGGTGGGCAAAAGAGCATGGCGCGGCGAAAGCAATAGACGGGCTGGGCATGCTAATAGGACAGGCAGCCGTCGCGTTTTCACTTTGGCGCGGTGTCGAGCCAAAAACCGCCGAAGTCATTCTGACTTTGCGCCCCAAGGCGTAAGTCTGCCGGTAAAAACCTGTATTAACGCTCATAAAAAAAGGCCTGCGATTTCTCGTCAGGCCTCTCTTATCTTACCGACAATAATGCGTTAGCGATTAATGTGCGGCTTCCTCACCATGGCCACCGCCATGGAAGTCGCTAGGCGACAAAGGCGTCAGCGTGGGATCGTCTCCACGGTACTGATAACGCGTGCCTTCAGTATAGTTGCCCTCGATGGTCATAAAACCAATGAGGAATAATAACGCCACTGGCGGTACTAAGATCGTCAGAACTAGCGCTAGGCGTTCCCAGACGACGTGCATGAAGATCGCGGTAATAAAACCGGCCTTCAGGAACATAAACGTGATTACTAAGAACCAGCGTAGGCCGCCTTCGACATGGAAATAGTCTACTGCGTAAGAGAACCCACTCAAGACGAAGAGTAGGATCCAGATTTTGTAATAAATCCCTAGAGGATGTTGTTGACCTGCTTCAGATGACATTGTTATCCCCTCTCTTTATAGCAAGTAGAAAAATGCGAAGATGAATACCCACACGAGGTCGACGAAGTGCCAGTATAAACCGGCGATCTCAACGATCTCATACCCTTTCTTTTCGTAATGACCTTTTCGCACTTTGTTTGCAACAACCAGAAGGTAGATAACACCCCCCGTCACGTGCAATCCGTGGAAACCTGTCACCATAAAGAACACTGAGCCAAACTGAGCCGCGCCGTAGGGGTTGCTCCAGGGCCGAATGCCCTCGTCGACGATCAGCTTAGTCCACTCGAATGCCTGCATACCAACAAAAGAGAGGCCCAACAAAGCGGTAATCACCATTAAGATGAATGTCTTTTGCTTGTCGCGGCGATAGCCGAAGTTCACGGCGAGTGCCATCGAACCCGAACTCGTGATCAAGATAAAAGTCATGATCGCTATCAATACGAGCGGAATAGACTGGCCGAACAACGTTAGTGCGAAGATCTCTGTCTGCAGAGGCCAAGGCTCTGTCGTTGTGAGGCGCACATTGAGGTAGCCGGTAAGAAAGCAGGTAAAGATGAAGGTATCCGATACTAAGAATATCCACATCATCGCCTTGCCCCAAGGCACATTGTAGGTCTGCTTATCGCTGGCCCAGTCTTCGACTAGACCTTCCACCCCTTCTGGGCTTCCTTGAATTGCTGCAGTTTCACTCATCCTTATTTCCCATTAACTCTATTTTTAAATTCTGTCCCTAGAAGGGCGGTCTCCCGCCCTGCCAAATTAGGTGTTGGCAACGACCGCGAAGATCACAAGCCAAACAACCAATAAGAAGTGCCAATAGACCGTACAAAGCTCGATGCTCAGGCGTTGTTCCTTCGCTTCTGCTCCGGTAACCATTCGGAATACACACTTAATCCATACGTACAGGCCGCCTGCGATGTGGATCGCGTGCAGGCCAGTAAGTAAGAAGTAGAAGTCAGCCGCTGGATTGCTCGAGAGATAGACGCCAGCTAGCTGGAGCTCTTCCCAAGTTTGCAGCTGGGCCGCGATGAATAAGATGGCGAAAACGCCACCGCCGAAAAACGCAATCTTCACGTTCTTCGAACCGCCGTTACCTACGACGTTACGCGCCCACTGAAACAACACGCTGCTCATCACGAGTAAACCCGTGTTGAACCAGAGTGATGTTGGCTCAGCGATCGGCAACCAATCCGGCAATTCCATGCGGATGTAGTAGCTAACCCCAAACAGAGAAAACACGATAGAGGCGGCGGTTAAGAAGAAGTTTAATGCCACTCGCTCCGCGGGTGACTTAAACGTGCCTTCTGGTTTTAGGCCGCCGATGATGCCTTTGCGTTCCCAAGGCTTCTCGGTAATCTGTTTGAATAAGCTCATTGATTACGCGCCTTTCGCTGCTGAAGCTTCCATTTCTACGTCTTCTTCAGCCATGTTCTGTGGAATGAAGTCAGACTTCGCACCCGGAACGCTGTAGTCGTAGGCCCAACGGTAGACAGTAGGAAGCTTGTCGCCCCAGTTGCCGTGAACCGGTGGTGTATCAGGTGTCTGCCACTCGAGTGAAGCCGAACCCCAAGGGTTTGGATCTGCTTTCTCACCGTTGCGTAGGCTCCACAGAATGTTGAACAGGAAGATCAACTGCGCCGCGCCTACGATCAGGGCCGCGATAGTGATGCTTTCGTTCAGTGTCTGTGCACTTGCTGGGATGAAGTCAGTCTCACCGATCGCGTAGTAACGACGGGGAACACCGAGGAAGCCCAGGTAATGCATTGGAAGGTAAATTGCATAAGTACCAAGGAAGGTAATCCAGAAATGCGCTTTGGCAAGACCTTCGTGGTACATGCGTCCAGACACTTTCGGGAACCAGTGGTAGATAGAGGCGAAGATCACGAGAACCGGCGAGACGCCCATTACCATGTGGAAGTGAGCGACCACGAAGTAGGTGTCTGACAGCGGCAGATCGATAACCACGTTGCCCAAGAACAAACCAGTTAGGCCGCCGTGGATGAACGTGAAGATAAAGCCAATCGCGAAATACATTGGGGCGTTGAGGCGAATGTCGCCTTCCCACAGTGTGAGTACCCAGTTGTACACTTTAAGTGCTGTAGGGACCGCAATGATTAGCGTTGTCGTGGCGAAGAAGAAGCCGAAGTACGGGTTCATGCCGCTAACGTACATGTGGTGAGCCCACACGATGAAGCTGAGTCCGCCGATCGCGATAATCGCCCAAACCATCATGCGGTAGCCGAAGATGTTCTTACGCGCGTGTGTGCTGAGAACGTCTGAGACTAGACCGAACGCTGGGAGCGCAACGATATACACTTCTGGGTGACCGAAGAACCAGAACAAATGCTGGAACAAAATCGGGCTGCCGCCTTGGTAGTCGAGAGCTGTACCTGACTCGATTACCGCTGGCATAAAGAAGCTTGTACCAAGCAGCGTATCAAACATCATCATGATGCAAGAGACGAGTAGCGCTGGGAAGGCGAAGAGACCAAGAACCGTGGCAACGAAGATGCCCCAGACAGTCAGCGGAAGGCGCATTAGCGTCATGCCGCGTGTACGGAACTGGAGGATTGTCGTCACGTAGTTAAGGCCACCCATCGTAAACGCAACAACGAATACTGCCAGCGAGACGAGCATCAGTACGATACCCATGTCGTGGCCCGGCGTACCGGCCATTGTGGTTTGCGGTGGATACAACGTCCAGCCAGCACCGGTTGGGCCGCCCGTCACGAAGAAACTCGCTAAAAGAATGAGTACCGACAACAGATAGAACCAGAAGCTCAACATGTTGAGGAATGGGAACACCATGTCCCGCGCACCGATCATGAGCGGGATCATGTAATTACCGAAGCCGCCAAGTAATAGCGCCGTCAGCATATAAACCACCATGATCATGCCGTGCATTGTGACCGACTGGTAGTAAGCGTTTGGATCGATAAGATCAAAAGTCCCGGGGAAACCGAGCTGCATGCGCATTAATAGTGACAAAACGAGAGCAACCAATCCAACGAGAACCGCAGTACCGCCGTATTGAATAGCGATAACTTTATGGTCTTGGCTCCAGACATACTTCTCAACCCAACTATGGGGATGGTGAAGTTCCTGTTCGTGATCTTGGTCAGCCAGTGGTACGTAGGCCATGTAAACCTCCTAACTTGTTAAACTTCTAATTCTTGCTTGGCGCCGCCCTGTCCTAGCGGCAGCGCACATCTACTTGGGACTAACTACTACCTGGACACTAGCGAATAGTGTTTAGGTAAGCAGCAACATCTTCCATTTCTTTCGTGTCGTCCGTGTTCTTGGCGGCCATCGCTGTGGCCATAGACACCATCTGCTCGCCATACGGGTCTGCTGCGTGCAAACCGCGGATGCCACTGCGGAAGTTCTTAATCTGGGTGACGAAATACCAGTCGTTCATGCCAGAAAGCTTCGGTGCGTCCGTGTACCAAGTACCGTTGCCGTTATCGAGGTGACAAGCAGCGCAGTTACGGTCGTAGATGTCGGCGCCATTGGCGATGTCGCCTTGAATCGTTGGCTGAGCCGGTACATCTGGGAGAGAAGCGATGTAGGCTGACATATTGCGCACTGCAGCGTCGTCGACGAGCATGTTTGCCATGCCTACCATCGATGCGCCGTACTGGTCGCCTTCTGTCTGGCCGCGAACGCCCGTCTTGAAGTGGTTGAGTTGACGCTCGATATACCAGTCTTGCAGACCAGAGAGCTTCGGCGCGTTAAGCGCTTGATTGCCTTCGCCGCCAACACCGTGACATGACGCACACACCGCGTACTGAGCTTGGCCAGCAGCGAGATCAGGCGCTGCCATCGCTTGTGTTTCAGCGAAAGTAGGCTTGCTCGCAATCCATGCGTCGTAGTCTTCTTGCGTGTCGATAACGACAGCGCCGCGCATAATGAAGTGGCCTATTCCGCAGAGTTCTTCACACAGGATGTCGTAGCGGCCAGTAACTTCTGGCTGGAACCAGAGATAAGAAACAAGACCTGGCACCATGTCCATCTTCACGCGGAACTGGGGAACAGTGTAGTTGTGCAGCACGTCGTTCGAGCGTAGCAGCGCTTTTACCGGCTTGCCGATTGGCAAATGCATCTCAGGCGAGTTAACGACGATGTCGTCCATACCGTTTGGATCTTCTGGGTTGATACCGAAAGGATTGAGTTCGCTTATGAACTCGGTATCAGCTGTACCGAGTTTGCCGTCGGCGCCCGGGTAGCGGAAATTCCACTGCCACTGCTGTCCCATCACTTCGTATTCGGTTGCTTCCTCGGGCACAGTCACGAAGTCTGCCCAAACGAAAAGACCAGGTGCGAGCATCGCGATAACACCCACTGTGGTGATCGCAGACAGCCAGCTTTCGAGCTTGTGATTTTCTGGCTCGTATACCGCTTTGTGTCCTGGCTTCTGGCGGAACTTGTAAACGCAGTAAGCCAAGAAGAGGTTGCACAAAATGAATACCGCGCCTGTTACCCAGAACGTGATACTAATTACATCATCGACGCTGTCCCATTGAGACACGATGTCGGTGAACCACCATGGACTCGCGAAGTGAAAGATTACCGATCCGATAACCAGCGCGAAAATAACGACCGCTAAGATCATACCCAGTTTTCCTTGTAGAGATTTCAAACGATTTCGACACGAAACACGGCGAGCGAGTAGGGCAATCATTTGCCAGACGACTCACTAAGATCCCTGTCGAAAGATTAACTAAAGCTGCGCGTTCAAAATCGGCGCGAGGAGCATACGACCCTCTTTTCGATTTCGATTAGATAACTGCCAGTGATTGCTAGAAAGAGCTCTGTGCCAATCAGAAAGTTATCTAAAGTTTTGTAATGCTGGCGAGGAAAACATTGACTCGATGGTGTCACTTTCCTGACGTGACATTATCGAATTTTTGATGACCCTCTAGCGCACCGGAATGCTATAGAAAAACCCGTTAAGCCGCAAGTAAATGAGCCTGTAAAAACCCTGAAAATTGCGCAAAATCAACCGTTTTTGACAGCGTTCTGTCGGTTCTACTTTAACTGAGAATGATTCGCAAAAACTCGGCCGAAAGAGTTTCTTTTTTGAGTGCGATCCGAACTCGGCTAGCGACCGTTTAAGTTGAGATTCGCGTGTAATTATGATCAAATGCGCGCGCTTAAGCGCTGGCTCAAACGATAATTCCAACAACAAGATGTTGTGCTTTGCGAACGAAATTTCACTACCCGTAGTGACTCACGAAACGAGCCCGAGTGGCGACGAAATTCATCACGTATTCGCTAAGACGTTAATAGCGCAAACGAGAACTCCACAGTGACTGAAATGACCAGCAGCACCCCAGCAAGTTGGCGCGATTATTACGAGCTTTGTAAGCCGCGCGTTGTGTATCTGATGATACTGACCTCGCTTGTTGGAATGTTCCTTGCCGTGCCCGGCATGGTTCCCGTCGATATTCTCATTCTTGGCAACCTCGGCATTGCGCTCGTCGCGTCGTCAGGGGCCGTAGTCAACCATCTGATCGACCGCAAAATCGACATAAAAATGGCTCGCACTCACAATCGGCCCGTTGCACAGGGGCGAGTAGAGCCTATGCAAGCGGCGATGTTTGCGCTCACTATCGGCGTAGCCGGCATGGCGATAATGATGATTTGGGTGAACGCCCTGAGTGCATGGCTGACGTTGGCTTCCTTTATCGGATACGCCTTTATCTACACGGGCTATTTGAAGCACGCGACGCCGCAAAACATCGTAATCGGCGGGCTTGCAGGAGCAATGCCGCCGCTTCTGGGCTGGTCTGCGGTGAGCAATACGATCGATCCCGACGCGCTAATTCTCGTTCTCATCATTTTTGCTTGGACGCCGCCCCATTTCTGGGCGCTCGCGATTCACAGAAAAGACGATTACGCCAAATCCGGCGTACCTATGCTTCCAGTAACCCACGGCGAGCACGTCACTAAAATCCATATATTGGTCTACACGGTGATTCTGGTCGGCACGACAGCGCTGCCGTTTTTCTCTGGCCTAAGCGGCCCGTTTTATCTCACCATCGCGATGCTCAGCGGCGCTGGGTTTTTGTATTACGCTTGCAAACTCATGTTTCGGCCAAAAGCGTCAACGCCGATGGACACATTCCGCTTCTCGATTATCTACCTAGCGATCTTGTTCGTGGCGTTAGTGATCGATCACTACCTAGTTTAGGAATCGAATGAATAAGCGTCTGCTTATCGCCTTTGTTATTGTCGATATTTTGTTGGGCCTTGCGGTTTACAGGGGCTATACGCTCTGGAACGCGGGTGAGGAAGCGGCAAAACAGACAAGCGAATTGCGCGAAAAAGGGACAACGCTTTTTCCTGAACCCAGAACTCTCGCAAGTTTTTCACTGATCGACGCACAGGGAAATGACTTCACTAGCGCGAACTTAGAAGGCAAGTGGAGCCTTGTGTTTTTCGGCTTTACTCACTGCCCAGATATCTGCCCGCTGACTATGAAAGAATTGGCAGAGATGGCGGCACAGCTCACCCAAGCCGAACGTGCGCAGATACAGGTTATTTTAGGCACAGTCGATCCAGAACGTGACGATTCGGCGACGATGGCGGAATATGTTGCTCGATACAGCAATGACTTCGTTGGCCTCACCGGCTCTCGCGTCGCGCTCAGCGTGTTAACCAAACAGCTCTATGTGACGTATTCGGACCCCGCTGAATTGGTCAACCACGACAATCACGATGACCAAGCCCCTGCGCAAACATCAGACAGTTCATCGCAGCACGCGCCCTCGAGCGATGGTGCGCATTCGAGTCATACAGGGGCAGGCGAGAGCGCGGCTGATGACTATCTCATCACCCATAGCGGCCATATTGCCTTAATTAACCCCCAAGGCGACTTTCACGGCGTCATTCGTCCGCCACATCGCGATAGAGACCTACTCGCCGTGGTCAGAGTGTTGCTCGGTACCGAGTAACATGTTGGCCTAGACTTTGCCGCCTCGCGCGAGTGTGAGGACGAGAAATATTGCGGTTGCGCACACAACGATGCTTGGGCCTACTGGGACATCGACAACAAATGCGCCAAACAGACCAATCACCACAGCCACGCAGCCAATCAGGCTCGCGCGCACTGCCATTTGTTCGGGCGTCGCTGAAAGCAGTCGAGCCGCCGCAGCCGGAATAACTAAAAGCGAAGTAATCAATAAAACGCCCACGATTTTCATCGACACAGCAATCGTTAGGGCGATCAAAAGCACTAGAAGAATATTGAAACGATCGACTCGAGTGCCTTCGATTTCGGCAATATCCGGGTGCACGGTAATGGCGACGAACTCGTTCCAAAACCTCAGTAATACTCCTCCAACCCCTAGCGCGACGACAATAATCCAGACAAGATCGGACTCGCTAATTGTGAGCAAAGCACCGAATAAATAGGCTTCTAGATTAACTCGAACCGAATCGGCGAGTGCGAGAACGACAATACCCAGAGCAAGGCTGCTGTGAGCGAGAATACCTAAAAGTGTGTCGGTAGACACTTTTGGCGATCGATCTAGAACGGTCAATATAAAAGCAAAAAAAAGACAGCTAACGATAATACTGAGCTGAGGATTGGCATTTGTAAGCAAGCCGATCGCGATTCCAAGCAGTGCAGAATGAGCGAGTGTGTCGCCAAAATAAGACATGCGTCGCCACACGATAAACGAACCGAGTGGCCCTGCAACGAGCGCCAGTGAAAGCCCCGCCGCTAGGGCATAAACAATAAAGTCTGTGGTAAGAAGGCCGAGAAAGTCGCTCATGGGTGATTACACTCGCCTTCACCAACGATATTGCCCTGAATATCATGTTCGTGTGTGTGGTGGTGTGTGTATACCGCCAAGCTGTCGGTTACACCCGCGCCAAAAAGGGACAGGTAAGCGGGATCAGTGCTCACCGCTTCGGGCTTGCCGTGACAACACACATGATGGTTTAAGCAAATCACCTCATCGGTAGATGACATGACCAGATGCAGGTCATGGCTAATCATCAGGACACCACAGCCCTGGGTCTCGGCAATCGTATCGATCAATGAGTAGAGCTCGGCTTGACCCGCAATATCGACGCCCTGTGCAGGTTCGTCCAGCACCAGCAAATGGGGTTTACGTAGCAGTGCTCGCGCGAGTAATACTCGCTGCAATTCACCACCCGACAGGCCGGTAAGTTGGGCCTGTTCAAGGTGCGGAATCTGCAGGAGGCTCAGCGTCGCCACAATCTCAGTGCTATCGAGTGGCTTGGGCGCCCCCCGCAGCGCTAACTGGAGGAAGCGGTATACCGTGAGCGGGAGGGTCGGCTCTACGTGCAGCGATTGTGGCATATAGCCAAGCCGCAGGCCTTCGCGACGCGTGATCGTTCCTGTGTCCGCTTCGAGCAGTCCCAGAGCGATCCGAACGAGCGTCGTCTTCCCTGCCCCGTTAGGGCCGATTAACGTGACAATCTGGCCTGAGTGAATCGCAAAGCTCACACCTTCAAGCACAAGACGATCGCCAAAGTGTTTACCTATCCCAACTGCGCTCAAAAGCGGTTGTTGCGCGTTGCCACCGTGGCTGTCTGTCGTCGTCCCTTCGTGCGAAGCCATGTTCGATCCCGTATGGATGCATTTCTCTACTAAGATAAGGCGGTGAGTATAATCGCATTCGCTTAGGTTCGCTGCAAAAGCGCTGTTAAGTCGCGGTCCTGCTATGGCTAGCTTCGCGCATTCGGTATGATACACCACTCAGTTATCTCACTCGCTCGCGTAGAAATACCCGCGCCAAGGGTCTGCATGAAAAACCTAGCCTGGCCAATTAAGCCGCTAGTACGACTAGCGCAAAAGGCACAAAAAGCACAGAAAGCACTGTGGTGTGCAACGGCGCTTGCCTGTGTGTTTTTGCAACCGCTTCAGGCGCAGCCCGGCAGTGAGCAGTACTCAGTTACCGGTGCTGGTCTTTTGGTCGCCACCAGTATTTACCCTCTCGCGCTCATCGCCAATGATATTCTGGCCGGACACGGAAACGCCGTTGCTTTAATCGCAGCAGGTGACTCGCCGCATCACACAACGCTCAGCCCATCGGCGCGCCTCAAAGCGGCGAGGGCTGACTTACTCCTGTGGGTTGGTCAAGACTTCGAGGTTACCCTCGGGAAATTATTTCGCGAAGACCCGCGCACTGTGACTGTCTCGTTGCTCAGCGACATCAGACTCTATGAGCTCGACCGCGGAGGACTCATCGAGGCGCATGACGATCAAGCGCACGCTGAGCCGCATTCTATCGACCTTCATCTCTGGCTTAGCACCACCAATGCCGAAATAATTGCGCAAGCTATTTCCCGCGCTGCCAGCAATTTAGACCCGAGCAACGCTCCACACTATCGCGCTAGTCTCGCTCGCTTCACCGAACAGCAGGCGCAGAATAGAGAGGCGTTCGAAGCCGAATTCGCCTCGCTCAAGCGCACTAAGTCAGACTCGCAAGACTCAGGCTTACAAGACACCCCGCCCTATGCGGTCTATCATGATGCGTATCGTTACTTTGAACGCGAGTTTGGCTTAAGCCATCGCGTGGCGCTTTTAGTCGATCCCGAGCGCGCGCCGAGTATTCGTGAACTGAGTGAGGTGAGAGCATCGCTTGCCTCAGCGCAGCCACAGTGTCTTCTTACTGAGCCCGATTCGGACGCCGGTCTTATCGCTACGGCGATGAAAGGACTGGCGCAAGAAACGACACTGCGCCGTGTCGAAGTCGACATCCTTGGTCGAAAAATAGACGAAGGGCAAGAAGGTTACACGCGGCTCATGCGCGCAGTCGTTGCTGATTTTGTCGAGTGCTTAGATTAGCGCTCAGTTCCGTCGATTAGTCACAGGATAAACATCGACGCTAGAAAGCGTAAAGATAGCCAAATAAATAGCCAAATAAATAGCCATATAGAGAAAACCGACGTGACAACAAGCAAGCAACTCATTCTAGTAGACGGTTCTTCCTATTTGTTCCGCGCATTCCATGCCCTGCCCCCGTTGGTGAATAGCAAGCAGCAGCCAACCGGCGCGGTTAAAGGCGTGATCAACATGATCCGCAGCCTGATAAAAGATCACCCCGACAGCAACGTTGCAATCGTCTTCGATGCCAAAGGGAAGACTTTTCGTAGCGATCTGTATTCGGAATACAAAGCAACTCGTCCACCGATGCCCGACGAGCTTAGATCGCAGATCGAACCCATTCATCAGATTGTTCAGGCGATGGGTTTACCCATGTTGGTTATTCCAGGTGTCGAGGCCGATGACGTAATCGGCACGCTCTCCAAGCAGGCGACAGCGCAGGGTATAAAGACGCTTATCTCCACCGGCGATAAAGACCTTGCCCAGCTCGTTGACGAACATGTGACACTCATGAACACGATGAATAATGAGAGGCTTGACGTGGCCGGCGTCGTCGCGAAGTTCGGTATTGCGCCTAATCAAATTATCGATTTTCTCGCTCTCACCGGCGACAAAGCCGACAACATTCCTGGCGTTCCAGGGGTCGGGCCAAAGACTGCGGTCAAATGGCTTTTGGAGCACCAATCGATGGACGGCGTTATCCAAAATGCCGACGCGATCGGCGGAAAAATAGGCGAGAGGCTGCGCGAAAACATCGATCTTCTTAGACTTTCTTACGAGCTTGCGACGATTAAGCTCGACTGCGAACTCGATTTAACAATCGACGAACTAGTGCCGAGCGCCGAAGACGGCGAGGTGTTACTCAGCCTGTTTTCCGAGCTTGAATTTAAGTCGTGGGTCAAAGAACTCGAATCGCAGGGAATAAAAGGCGCTTCGACTGCCAACGCGAAACAGCCAATAAATGCGTCGGCTGATTCAGAAACCATCGCGAGCACTACAACTACGCATACGGCGCTCAATATAACGCCGAAAGAAATCCAATACAGCCTCGTCGACACAGAAGAAAAACTACAAACTCTTTTAAGTAAAATAGAATCTTCGCCACGTTTCTCGATTAGTCTTGAGACTCAGGGCGATCATTTTTTTGACGCCGATATTCTAGGCGTCGCGATTAGTACCGCACTCGGCATTAGTTATTATATACCGTTAGGTCATGTTAATTCTGAAGAGGGAGAACTTGTTTCCGACCCTTGGCAGCAGCTCGATAAGGACCACGCGCTTGAGCTACTCAAGCCCTATTTGGAAGATCGCCTGCGCATTAAAGCCGGGCATGATCTTAAAGCGACTGCGCATGTCCTCGCTAATAGAGGTATTGATCTGCAGCCGATAAAAGCCGATGTCCATCTCGCGTCTTATGTCCTGAACTCGGTGACGAGTCGTCACGCGCTCGAAGACATTGCACGGCACTATTTAGACTTAGACCAGTCGCCGATCGAACTCGAAAGCCTTACCGGCAAGGGTCGGGGTAAGCTCACCAAGAGAGCCATTGCGCCTGCGGCAATGCTTGACTACGCAGCCCAGCGCGCCGATTTAATATTGCGCGCGTCGCTTTATTTGGAGCATGAGCTTGCCGCAGACTCGCGCCTCGAAGGCATTTACCGACTTTTCGAGTTGCCACTCGTGAATGTGTTAAGAACAATGGAGCAAAACGGCATTACGCTCGACAGAGTCGCGCTTGCACGCCAGAGTGACGAACTCGGCACACAGCTCAATAAACTCGAACTAGAGGCGCATGCGCTCGCCGGTGAGGCATTCAATTTAGGATCGCCGAAACAGCTGCAAGCGATTCTCTATGAAAAGCTTGAGCTGCCCATGCTCAAGAAGACAAAAACTGGCCAGCCCTCCACTGCCGAACCGGTGCTCGCCGAACTTGCGCAAGACTACGAGCTGCCGCGAGTGATTCTCGAGCAGCGATCGCTCGCCAAACTCAAGTCGACCTACACCGACAAACTTCCGCTGCAAGTCAACGCGGACACAGGCCGCATTCATTCCACTTTTCAGCAGGCAGTGGCCGCAACGGGCAGGTTGTCTTCGACCGATCCGAATTTGCAAAATATTCCGATTCGCACAGCCGAGGGCCGCCGCGTACGCCAAGCGTTTGTGAGCGCGCCCAATATGCTTCTGCTCGCGGCCGACTATTCGCAGGTTGAGCTCAGAATTATGGCGCATCTGTCGCAAGACCCGGGTCTGCTTAAGGCCTTTTCGTCGGCGCAGGACGTTCACCGCGCCACCGCAGCCGATGTGTTCGGTGTAGCCTTAGACGAAGTCACAAGTGATCAGCGCCGCAGCGCAAAGGCGATTAACTTCGGCCTTATCTACGGAATGTCGGCGTTTGGTTTGGCGAATCAGATTGGCGTGAGCCGCGGCGAGGCAGGCGAGACTATCGAGCGCTACTTCGAAAAATATCCGGGCGTTCGCACGTATATGGATGAAACCCAAGCGCTTGCCGACGAGAAAGGCTATGTCGAAACACTGTTTGGTCGCAGGCTCTACCTGCCCGACATTCATGCCGGTAATGGCATGCTGCGCAAGGCTGCCCAGCGCACGGCCATCAATGCACCGATGCAAGGCACCGCCGCTGATATCATCAAGCGGGCGATGATCGATATCCAGAATTGGTTAAACGAAGGGTCAGTAGACGCGCGTATGCTGTTGCAAGTGCACGATGAATTAGTGTTCGAGGTCAGCGAGCGCGACCTGCCCTTACTCGTCGATGGCGTGCGTTTCCGTATGGTGTCTGCCGCTGCCTTAGATGTGCCGTTAGTCGTTGATATTGGCACGGGCAAGAATTGGGACGAGGCGCATTAGGCCGGCTCTTCGTCCCCGAGCCACTCGTCGAGCTTGGCGCGAACCTCAATCACGCCGTCGTTTTTGAGCGACGAGAATAGCTGGACGGTCACGTTGCTAAACGGCTTGAGCTCTTTCTGCACCGCGAGTAGCGTGTTCTGTGCGGCGCCGCGCTTGAGCTTGTCTGACTTTGTAAGAAGCAAATGCAGCGGCAGGCCGCTCTGCACAGCCCAATCGATCATCATGCGGTCGAATTCTTTGAGCGGATGTCGGATATCGCTAAGCAACACAAGGCCGCACAGCACTTGGCGTCTGCGGAGGTATTTTTCGAGCTCTTCCTGCCACTTATTTTTAACGCTCAGAGGCACTTTGGCGAAGCCGTAGCCCGGCAGGTCGACCAGAAAGCGGCCCTCGGCCAGGCCGAAAAAATTGATCAGTTGCGTGCGTCCTGGCGTTTTAGAGATGCGTGCTAGGCGCGTTTGATTGGTTATCGCGTTAATAGCGCTCGATTTGCCTGCGTTGGAGCGGCCCGCGAAGGCAACTTCGGCTAGGCTCTCGGGTGGGCATGCTGCGAGATTAGCGGCGCTGGTAACGAATGTGGCTTGATTATAGTGCATGGCGCGCATGATAACGGTTTAGCCCACCTTGGCGACAGCACTATTACAACACGATCACACCAATATTAGAGTCGATCGATGAAATGGGCTATAATCTGACGCCGCGAACGCTCGGCTCACTTTTTCGGTATTTAGGTTTTTCAGGCCACTTTGAATGATTTAGGAATGATTTAGGAATGATAATGAACAAATTTGCGATAGCTCTAGTGTCTTTAGTAGTGTCTTTACTTATCAGCGCCATGGCGCCAGCCCTCGTTTTCGCCCAAGGCGACGCTGCAGCAGGCAAAGCTAAATCAGCACTGTGTGGCTCTTGCCACGGTGTCGACGGCAATAGTGCCCTTGCGATGAACCCAAAGCTAGCAGGACAAGGCGCTGGCTACCTTTACAAGCAATTGGTTGAATTCAAGTCTGGTGTGCGTCAAAACGCGACAATGGCGGCGATGGTAATGAGCCTGTCTGATCAAGATATGCTTGATCTGTCGGCCTACTACGCGTCTCAGCAGGTCACAATCGGCGGTGCCGATCCCGCGCTTATCGAACTCGGCGAGTCGATTTACCGCGGTGGCAACAAAGAGCTAGGTGTTGCCGCCTGTACCTCATGCCACTCAACGGATGGCACAGGCAACGCACCGGCTAAATTCCCAGCGGTGGGCGGCCAGCACGCCGAATACACCGTCGCGCAGCTCAAGGCATTCCGCTCGGGCACGCGTAATAATGACTCGGGTTCGATGATGCGCAGCACCGTCGAACGCCTTACCGACAAAGAGATCGAAGCACTCGCAAGCTATCTCGAAGGCCTTAACTAGCCATCGATAGGCAGCGACCTAGGTTTAGCAAGCTAACTACTCGGAGTTGAATCATGAACACACGCTCTTTATTACCGAAGACATTTCTTAGTGCCGTATTTGCACTGGTGGCGACGCTGCCCTTCGCGTCTACGAGCTTTGGTCAGATCGAAAAGTTCGTTGAGGGCACGCATTACACCGAGCTTCGTGCGCCGGTAAATACGCCAGACGACAACAAAATCGAAGTACTAGAAGCGTTCTGGTACGGCTGTTCGCACTGTTTCCGCTTCGAGCCATTAGTCGCCGATTGGGAATCCAAGGCAGCCGACGATGTCGACTTCCGCCGCTTCCCGGCGATGTGGAATGCACTCATGAAAGTGCATGCTCAGATCTATTTCACCGCCGAGGCGATGGATGCGATCCACCTAGTGCACGAGCCTGTGTTTAACGCGATTAACGTCGAAGGCAATCGCCTCCAAAACGAGGAGTTGATTGGTGATCTGTTCGAAGAGAACGGTATCGCGAGAGCAGATTTCGAAGCAGCGTTTAATTCGTTTTCGGTCCGCACCAAGGTCAATCAAGCCGAGAAGCGCATGCAAGACTACGAAATTCGCAGCACGCCTAATATGATCGTCAACGGAAAGTACCTCATCGCGACAGGCGAGGCCGTGCGCACACAGGCCGAAATGCTCGAAGTGGTTGAATTCCTTGTCGATAAAGAGCGTCGCGCTATGGGCCAAGCCGGTGAATAGCTAACTGGCGACTAGTTGGCCGGAGAGGCGTAAGCGCCCCTGCTGGTCTATACTCATAATCAAGCCATGTCGTTTACGCGGCATGGCTTTTTTTGTGGCCACTGGAGCAAACTTTTTGTGCAGCTACGCAGTCTTACTCTGTCTCCTGCTGCCAATTTGCGACTTGAAAACCTGTTTCAGGACCCGACCGAATAAATAGAAGCGAATACAAGCAGATAGAAGCCAATAGACTCGACTGCTCGAATCAGCCACAGGATACGCCTTACATACGCTATGAACGTCCCAAACGCCTTAAAAGCCAAGCAATTCGGCCTCGCAGCCCAAGCGAGCGAGCGCGTGGCCAGCCTTCTGCCCAAATTAGCTGGGCGGCTTGGTATAGCGACCGCCAGCAAACCCGATTTTGGTGACTGCGACGGCTTAGCACTGTGGTCTGATCATCTTCTACACCTCGGCAGCACGGCAAGCGCCGAGACCATGGACGATGCGGCGTCTCTCGCAGCGGCGGCCAAGGCGTTTGGCGTGACGCGAATCGCACTCCTGCTGCCCGCCGAAGAATTTGTGTCAACGCTCACCCCATTACCTGGCTTGGCGGGTGCAGCAGCGCTGCAGGCGCTTAGACTTCAGGCGACCACGCTCATTCCTAGCTATGATGAGCCCCTTGCGCTTGTCGACAAACCCAATCGAATCGCCGGAACAGACGACTATCTCTGCCTCTGGATGACGCAGGCGCGGCTAGCTACGTTGTCTGACGCGTTCGAAAAAGAGGGAATCGAACTGGCCGCCGTTTTGCCTCGCGCGCTGCTTGTCGAAACAACCGCGGCTGCCACCGCTGGTGATACTGGCGGGCAGGGCACTCGATCTGAAAAAGACAGGGCGGATGTTCACCAAACGAGCAGACAAATAGATCAAGATTCGCGTCAAATTACTCAGGTGGTTATGCGCGCCGGCGCGCCGATTAAATGGGAAACACTACAGCTCAGCGACCTAGAGGAGCCCGAGCTGCTCGAGCAGTGGCAAGCCGAACTCAAATCGACTGAGCTTGCGCACGAAGGCCCACTAGTAACCCATTCTGATCCTGCTTGGCTTTCACAGCGCCATGCAATACCGGCTTTGCCACTGGCGCTTGCTTCGGGCTTCGCGTTTGTTCCGCCGGGCGAACTGAAGCGGCGGCTAGCGCTTAAAAACAAAACCACCCTAGTTGCTCTCGCTGCAGGTCTGTTACTCGCAGCAGTGCTCACTCTCATTCCTTTTGCGGTGCAATCGGTTCAGTTCCGTCTCGCGGCGAGCGAACTTGCCGACCTGCGAGCGCTTAACGATAGCGCGCGGCAAAATCAGGCGTTCGTCGCCGATTTCGACAGCCGCTGGGGTACGATAAACGAATACCCGCAGCAAGACATCATCGCGACGCTCTTTACGCTTCAACGAGTGATTAGTCCCGACACGCTAACCGGATTAGAAATAGAAGAAGGCGTGGTTACCATCGAAGGGACTAGCAGCAATCCGCAAGCGATTCTGCAACGACTCGAACAAGATCCACTCTTTACCGAAGTCTCTTTCTCGCGCGCTACCAGTAACTCACGTTATACGATTGGCCTCAGGCTGAGCAATGTTAGTTTCGAAGGCTATCGGGCCCGTTATGTGGAGGCAACTCGTCGATGAAAAACGTGAACGGCTTAACGCTGCAAACACTGTCGACGCGCGAGCGGATTATCCTGTTACTCGCCGCAGCGGTTGCCGTCGCGTTTTTGGTCACACGCGGTGTGCCCATCGTAACTACCGTCTATTCCGAAAGAGCTGGGAGCATCGAGTCGGTTAAGCTCGATATAGAGCGCGAATTAAGATTGCAAGATAGCGCGGCTCTCTGGTCAAGCAGACGTGATGAGACCGAACGTGCACTCGCTTCTTCCGAGGCAGGGCTTTTCACCGGATCGACAAACGCGATCGTCGAAGCGAGTATTCAGCAGATTTTATCGCAGCATGCCGCGAAAGCTGGCATCGAGGTTATTTCGACGCGTCTTGCCGACACAATAGAGCAAGGCGGATGGACACAGGTAAGTCAGGAGATGTCGTTTCGTACTAACGATGCAGCAGCGACAGTCGATTTTCTCTCTCAAATAGACAACTCGATTCCGCGGCTCGAGGTCGCCGAATTCTCACTCGATCGGTCAAGAAATCAGTTCACTGGTGCAATTACCGTGGTCGGATTCGCGCGTAACTCACGAGCCGAATCGGCTAAACTCGGAAGGTCGCGCTAATGGCAAACCAGATAGCAGCAGAGGCTGCAATAGTGGCGAAAAATCCAGTTGGGTATGACCCCGTTGAGCTCACAGCCTTTAGCCAGTTATTAGAGCCCGCAGGAATCGCGCCAGCGTTAGATTATGCTCAGACCAATCGCTTGGTGTATGCAAGCGCGCCGAGTCTTGAGACACGGGCGCAAATACGCTTTGTTATAGGCACGCCGGTGGTCTTTAGACGCGGAAGCGAAGACGAAGTGAGGCGTTTGCTGCGTCACTGGCGTGCCGAACTTTCTCCGACACTCGAAAGCAGCGACGAAGACCTTTTCGTGTCCGGCTTCGACGACGATGAGTCGTTAAAAGACCTTGCCTCTGAAGCGCCGATCATTCGTCTGGTTAATCATCTCTTCGCGCGTGCGCTTGATCTCGATGCAAGCGACATTCACTTCGAACCGAGCGAAAACACGCTCGATGTTCGCTGCCGAGTCGACGGGATTATGACGCGTATCGAGCGGCTGCCTGTCAAAATACATACGGCGGTTGCCTCGCGGCTTAAGCTAATGGCGCGCCTTGATATTGGCGAAAAGCGTCTGCCGCAAGATGGCCGCATCGATTACAAATTAGGCGCCAAGCAGCTCGATATGCGCGTGTCCACGCTGCCCGGTGTACACGGCGAATCGATCGTGTTGCGCATACTCGACAGAAGCGATACCGCTGTCGAATTGGTCGAGCTTGGCATGCCGCAAGACCTGCTGGCGAGCTATGAGAATGTGGTGACGCAGCCGCACGGGATGGTGCTGATTACAGGGCCTACCGGCAGCGGTAAAACAACAACGCTGTACGCGACTCTTGAGAAAATTAGCAACGAGAAGCAAAAAATCATTACGGTCGAAGACCCCGTCGAATATCAGCTCGATGGCATTACCCAGATACAGGCAAACGCGAGCATCGGCCTAGGCTTTGCCGAAGGGCTGAGGTCGATAGTGCGGCAAGACCCTGACATCTTAATGATCGGCGAAATACGCGATCACGAGACCGCCGAAATTGCGATCGAGTCGGCGCTTACCGGCCACCTTGTGTTCTCAACACTGCATACCAACGACGCGGCTGGGGCAGTGACGCGTTTGCAAGACATGGGTGTCGAAGGCTATCTAATTAGTTCGAGCCTGCTCGCGATTCAGGCCCAGCGTTTGGTGCGCCGCGTGTGTACCGAATGCGCAGAGACTCATCCGCTGAGTCTCGACGAAGCGCGCGTACTCGATATAGACAGCGCCGAGTGCGCCGAGATAAGACGCGGCAAAGGCTGCGAACGCTGTGGTCAAACCGGCTATCGTGGCCGCGTCGGCTTATATGAACTGCTGTTAATGAGCGACGAGATTCGGCATCAGATCGCGAGCGGCGCCGATGCCAACAGTATCAGAGACACCGCGATAAAGGGTGGCATGCGCACCTTGCGCCAAGACGCGTTAGAAAAACTGCGCGCCGGATTAACCACGCCTGAAGAAGTTGTGCGTGTGACACGCGCGGTCTAATCGCAAAAACGACAAGAGTAAAGAGGAAGCACAGCGCAGTGAACGCTAAACCGACAGACACAGTCAGCCACCACGGTAAATTCAAATACCGTGCGATCGATGCTGTGGGTAAGTCGCAAACCGGCGTCATTGATGCAGACTCCGAACGCGAGGCGATGCGTCTGCTCCGCGGACGACACTTAACGCCAACGCAGCTTACGCCCACACAGTCGGTGTCGGGCAGCGGCAGCCGCAAGATAAAAGCCAGCGACGTGCTCGCTTTTACTAACGGCCTCTGTACCTTAGTTGAGTCGCGGGTTCCGATCGACCGAGCGCTAAGACTTCTCGAAGGCATTACCGAGTCTGCCGCTATGCGTGAGCTAACCTTGGAGTTACTGCGCGAAATCAAAGAGGGACGCTCGCTTGCGGCGGCGATGGAAGGCTATCCACGTGTTTTCTCTAAGATGTATGTCAATATTGTTCGTGCAGGTGAAGAAGGCGGAATACTCCACGAATTGCTGCCCGAGCTCGCCGAGTTTCTCGAAACCAGCGCGGCCACACGGCAGACTATTGTGTCTGCGATGATCTACCCTGCGGTCTTGCTGGTAACCGGAATAGTCTCGGTTCTTTTACTATTGGTCTTTGTTGTGCCGCAGTTTGCGACCATGTTCGAAGACGCCGGCACGCAGATCCCTCCCGCCGCACAGTTTTTGCTCAATCTGAGCGGTTGGTTACAACGGTTTGGTTTTCTTATTCCGGCGAGCGTTTTTGCTGCCTACGTTGGCTGGCGTCAGCTCGACGCCGCCCCGTCTACTCGCCTGCGCCGCGATCGTTTTCTGCTGTCTTTGCCGCTTTTTGGAAAGCTCATACTCACGCGCGAAAGCGCGGTGTTCGCTCGAACCCTGGGTTCCCTTCTGGGCGCAGGAATTCCACTTATCCGTGCGCTTCGGGTGTCGCGCGAAGTCGTCGCCAACACGCAGCTATCAGCGCAGCTTGTGCAAGTAGAAGAAGATGTTCGCGGCGGCACCGGCCTTGGTTCTGCGCTCGAAAAAACCCAGCAGTTTCCGACGCTATTGCATCAGCTCGTCGCCGTTGGGGAGGAGTCTGGGCGCACAGCGACTATTCTGGTTAAGTCGGCTGCGACATTCGATACCCTCGTTCGCAATCAGATGGCGAGCCTCGTAGCTGCCTTGCAACCGGCACTCATTTTAGTGCTTGCGCTCGCAGTCGGCGGAATAACGATTACCATGCTTTCGGCCGTGTTCAGTATGAACGCCGTAGAGTTTTAAGGAGAGTAAAGTGAAATCAGGAACACAGACCGCGGCATCAGAATCGTCGGCCTCCACGACCCTGGCCTGTCGCCTAGTAAAGCGGACACCGGCAGCCTTAGCAGCGCTGGTGTTGCTCAGCGCCTGTTCGGCCTTCGATCAGGGCGAGCGGCCGCTCGGGCCTTTTAGCGGCCGTGAGGCAAGCACAGGCAATGAATCGCGCCGCAGTGCGGCAGAGGTTGCGGCGGATGAGATAGCCGAAATCGCAAGCCCTGGCAGCGAGCAGCAGCAACGCTTAATCGCCGAAATCAATCGCGTGGGCGAGCAGCCAGCGCTTGCGGGCTACCGCGAACAGGTTCCCGCACCAAGCGGCACGCCGACTACCCTCGCCGAAGACGAACGCGTTGAGCTCAACTATGAGCAAGCCGAACTGCGCTTGGTACTCGAACAGCTTGCCGATTCGCTCAATATGTCGGTTGTGATGGACCCGAGTATCGACATGAAGGTCAGCGTGCGCACCTCTAGTAACGAGCCGTTAGCGCTCGACGATGTCTGGCCGGTGATGCGCCTACTCGCCCGCGACGCGGGAATCGTGATAGATCGCGTAGGCAACGTGTTTAACATTCGCCGCGGTGTTTCTAATGTCCCTCTCGAAATCGCGACGCCCGACACTCTCGGCGAAGGGACAGCGCCGACGATTATGCAGATAACGCCGCTAGTTCATGTTGCAGCCGACGCCGCGATTGAGGTTATACGCCCGCTCATCGAAGGCGAGGGCAGCGTCAGGCGCTTGCTTTCGGGCAACACTCTGGCGATTACCTCGGGCGAGGCCCAGCTAAGGCGCATTAACGAATTGCTTTATGTGATCGACACAGACCCCTTCGCCAATCAGGGTATTAGTCTGTATCCGCTGAGCAATGCAAGCGCGACAGAGGTGGCAACCGAGCTCAAAGAAATTTTAAGCTTGATCGAAGGCGCGACGCCGTCGTATCAGGTGAAGGGAATCGAACGCATCAATGCGATTTTGGTGACCGCGCCTGCGCGTCGTGGGTTCGATGAAATCGAACGCTGGATAGAAATTCTCGACGCTGCGAGTCAAGAGCAAGTAGAACAGCTATTCCATTATCGGGTAAAAAATCTCAGTGCTAAAGAGCTAGGCGATACGCTGTCTAGCGTGTTCGAGAGCAATGACAATCGCGATGATGAGGACACAAATCCTCGTCTGCGTGGCACACGCGATGAGCAGCTCGTTGTTTTCGAGCCTCCGAGTGGCAATCCAGACAATCAGCAAGAACTGGCACAGACCTCTGCACTCAGCTCGAGCGAGGGCGCACGATCGAATGGTGCAGGAAATGCGATCGCTGCCAATCTTGCGGTAAAAATCGTTGCTGATGAGGCAACTAACAGCCTATTGATTCGCAGTACTGCTCGAGACTATAGGCAGCTACTTACGACGATTAATCAATTAGACGCAGTGCCACTGCAGGTCATGATTAACGCCGTGATTGCCCAGATTACACTCACCGAAGGTAACGAATTTGGGGTCGACTGGAGCCGTATCGCCGTGGATAGCACGCTGAACCCTATCTCAACAGAGACGACGACAAACTACACGCCAAGTGGCCGCGGCGGCTTGATGTTTAGCAAATCGTTTATCGATGGCGCGGCACAAGTAGACGCGACGCTGGAGGCGATTTCGGTTAACAACGATGTTCAGCTGCTCGCGCGGCCCTCGCTGACGGTGATTAATAATCAAGAGGGCGAGATTCAGATCGGCTCGCAGGTGCCGGTCGAACAGGGACAAGCAATCGGCGGCGCAGGCGTGTCGACCACCAATATACAATACCGTGACACCGGCATCGTGCTATCGATCACACCGCAAATTAATGACGATGGCATCGTGAATCTGATCATTCGCCAAGAGCTCTCGTCGGTTGATAATAGCTCCGAAGGGGTTAACAATAATCCGGTGTTTAATAATCAAGAAATTAACACAACGGTTGTCGTACGCGATGGCGAAAACGTTGTGCTCGGTGGATTAATTCAAGCCGACACGGAAAATCTAAACACAGGCGTGCCAGGGCTTAACCGAGTGCCGCTTCTTGGCAGGCTTTTCTCCTATCAGCAGAATTCAATTCAGCGCCGCGAGCTATTCATCGTGCTCAGGCCTGAAATAATCAACCTGAATTCGGAGACGAGCGTGCAGTACCGCGATATTCTCGAACGCTTCGAGCTGGCAACACAGCTTATAGAAGAGGCAGGAATCTAGCGCGGTTGTCTCACAGTTTGTGAGCAGGCGCGGCGCGAGTAGGGCGAAACTCCTACCCAGCGCAAGTGTATTAAACTAACGCGTGACAAAGACGCAGAGGACATATCGATGAAAAATTACCCCCGTTGCTTTGCTACAGGTACTCGCTTCACTCACGCAGCTCGACCTATGCGGCGGCGGCAGCAGGGTTTCACGCTGATCGAGATACTTGTCGTGATGGCGATTATCGCTATGCTCGCGATTATGGTCGCGCCCAATATTTTTAATCAGCAGGCGGGGGCTATGCGCGACGTCGCGCTGTCCGAAATCTCGACATTAGAAGGCGCGCTAGATACCTATCGCCTCGACGTCGGCGAATACCCCGATTCTCTCGAGGGTCTGGAAGAAGACGACACGAATGGCGCGCGCTGGAACGGTCCTTACCTGCGCCGCGGCGTACCGAATGATCCATGGGATAACCCTTATGCTTACGAGTCGAACGGCCGTGAGTTTACGCTTCTCTCCTATGGCGCGGATGGCGATCGTGGCGGCGAAGGCGATGACGCCGACATCTCTCTCTAGCGCCAATTCTCAACGCGGCTTTACGCTGCTCGAGCTCATTTTAGTGATGGGTATCGTTGCATTGGCGGCCGCGTTGGTGGCGCCAAACCTTACCAGCCTCGACTCGCGCAATTTCGATGCGCAGTTGCGCGATCTTGGCGCTCAGCTTAACTACGCGCGGCGTAATGCGATTGTCTCGGGGCAGGTGTCCAGTATCGAGCTGCGCGCTCAGGATGTTCAGACTACCGATGTAAACACGATTCAGCCCCACGCGGGAAACCTGTGGTCTAGCGATTCGATTAGCCTTGCGTTTAGCGCCGACGATCGACGCGAGGCCGACTATGAGCCAATCGATTCCTTGGTAGTGAGCTTTTATCCCGAGGGCGGAACAACCGGTGGCAGACTAAGGCTTAGCCAGGAAACTCAGCGCGCATGGATTGCCATCGATTCGTTTACGGGACGCATTACTGTGAGCCGCGAAGATGAACGGTGACCGAGGCAAACAAAACACACCCCGCAAGCGCCGCAAAAATCAGCAGGGCTTCACTCTGATCGAGGTGATCGTCGCGCTGACGATCACCGGATTTCTCCTTGGTGGTCTGTTCTCTTTGGTCGGCGGTAGCAAGCAGCTCTCTTGGCGCTCCGAAGAGGCGCTAGTGCGCGCGATACAGCAGCGTGCCGCGTGGAATTTCGCCCTGCTCGATAATGAGTATGCCGACCTAGAGGCCATACTCGACGACGACTATTACGAGGTAAGAGAGCTAGACGATATCGAGGCACCCGACCGGCAGACGCAGTCATTGCAGTTCACACTGCGCGCACTCGAACTTGTGTCGGAGGACGGTGACGTCGAAGCGGTTGCGACCCGCTGGATACGTTTGCAGCCAGGCGCGGGTGGATTATGAGTCCAGACAAGCGACTAGTTAAAAACCCGCAGCGCGGCTTTACACTCATCGAGGTGCTGCTCGCTCTCGCGCTGACCGCCCTGCTTTTGACTCTACTCAGTACCGGTATGTATGTCGTCGCACGCGACTGGAACGAGAATACCGAGAGACTCGATGCAAAGCTCGATGAATCACTTGCGATACTGCAAATCGAACGGGCTCTTATCGCGGCGTTCCCCCATAGCTTTAACAGCACGGAGACGCTGCTGAGAGAGGTTTATTTCGACGGTGAAGACGACCGCCTGAGTTGGGTAAGCACCGTGTCGCCGCAGCGTCTGGCCGGACTGACCGCGTGGTCGATCGATGTGGTCTCAGATGAAGGAATAGGTGAAGGCATTGGCGTGCGAACAGCGCCAGCGTTTAGCGATGACCCCAGCGCGCGACTTGATAACGTAGAGACAAGGATTATCTTACCCGGCTACGACCTCGAGATTAGCTATCTTCGCGAGCCCAATGCCCTGACGCGGGAATGGACCGACGAATGGCTTGGCAGTGAGCAGGGGGCGCTACCCTTGGCGGTTCACATTCTTTTTCGCGCAACCGGCGCTGAGGGTAGCGACTATGAGCTTATCGCGCCGATCAAAGCGTGGCGCCACCGCAGCATAATGCCCAACTCGCTTAGCGCGGGGCTAGGGCAATGAGAAAAAGGCAGCAGCAAAGCGGCTCGGTATTACTGATCGTTCTCTGGACCGCAGTATTACTAACGATTCTCGTTACCGCCATGGCAAGCAAAGTACGCCTCTCGGCACGCACTGCGTTTAATAATCAGTTGGCTGCCGATGATTACACGCAGATGATGAGCGCACTCAACAGCGCCGAGATAGACATTCTACTCGAGCGAATGTCATCACCTCTAGACGCGCCGATCGAGACCAATAGCGAAGGCGAGTTGCTAGATCGCTCGCTGCGCTTTGATGGACGACCACTTCGATTGAGCTACCCAACACCTGACGGCATGGTAGTGCGCATTATCAATCACAGTGGCATGATTAATCTTAATCGCATTCCGCGAGCAAGCATGCAGCTTCTTATAGAGAAACGTCTGCAGGATATCACTGGCGAAGAAGCCGATGCCGAAGAGGTGCAAGACCTGCTTGCGGCGTGGACCGACTGGACTGATCTGAACGATCTCGAAGGGATCAATGGCGCCGAACGCGAATTCTACGAAGCGCTTGATCCGCCGTATCTGCCTCGCAATAATCCCGAGCTAGACAGCATTTATGAGCTGCACCATATTCGCGGCTTCGCCGAATTATTTGCAGGTATCGATCTCGACGCCGCGTTCACGATTTACGGTAATAGCCGGCAAGTAAACCTCAATCTCGCGACGCGTGAGGCGATGCTTCTGCTCCCAGGACTAACACCTGACCTAATCGAAGAACTGAGAGTGGTGCGCGCGGTAGATACGTTTAGCAATCGTGGCGAAATTGGCGAGGTGATTCCGTTCGAGAATCTAACCGAGCTTTCGCCTTGGCTAAGCAATGAGACAAGCGATTTCTATACTATCTATGTTTACCGCAGACCTGCGTCGGTAGCACAAGTAGAGCCCAATGATCGCGCGAGCGACAGGCGAAGAAATGCTGCCGAGTTTGATCCACAAGACTATCCGCTCGAGGTTCCCTTAATAAACGAATCTCGTGTGGGCGATGGCACGGTAGCGAGTAGTGAGGCGAATGCAGAGGCGCTAGCCGAAGGCGCAGCGCTGCTCCGAGACGAAGATCCTTGGGAGGTTGCACCCGGTATTGGAAGACAGGCCTTCAGTGCGGTTGTGGAATTTACGGGTGGCGACTCGCCGCCGCGCGTCTATCAGATAAACCCTTACGCCACGCTACCCAAATTCTAAGCACCTTGATTCTAAGCACCTAGATTCTAAGCGTCTAGATTCCAGGTTGCTTGCATTGTCATCGGGCCGACGCCCTTGTTAGCATTCATGCATAGCTGCGTGCTGAATTTGGTTTCATACCACAGCAGCCCACTTTTATCGGCAAGGCCGCCTAACACGTAGAACTCACCCACGCGCATCGCTACTTTTTCGACGACCAGGCGAACCTTAAAGACCTCGCCGCGCGCGTAGCGGCGCAGTTCGATTTCTTCGGCGTTGGTTGTGAGAAACGAGGCGATGGGTTCCTCGGCCGACCGCATAAATGCGAAGCCAAAGTGGCCTTCCATGTTGTCGTTGAGCACCTCGACTTCCATTTCGAGAACCAGATCGCTTAGTGGGTCGATGGCTGTAATTTCTTCGCCTTCTGTATTACATACCGAAAGCGAATTAATTTTACAGTCCTGTAGGACCTCCTCAGTGCCAACCGATTGGTCAGGCTGCTTTTCTGTGTGCACCGCGGGCAGGTCTTCTTGCACTGAGGTATAAGACTTTTTGTTATTGCAGAAATTTTCGTAGTCGCCAACCACCTTGTGGCTGTCGCCCATTTCCTTTATCTCACCTTTATCGATCCAGATTGCAATATCGCAGAGTTCTTGGACGTGAAACATCGAATGGCTACAAAATGCCATCGTCTTATTCTGCTCACGAAATTCGTTCATCCGCTGCACGCACTTTTTCTGAAAGGCGAGGTCGCCGACCGAAAGTGCTTCGTCGATAACCAGTATGTCTGGACGCACCATGGTCGCAATCGAGAATGCGAGCCGAACATACATTCCCGAGGAGTAGGTTTTAACCGGCCTATCGATAAAGTCGCCGAGTTCGGAAAATTCGATAATGCCCCGCTCTAACTCGGCGATGTCATCGTCGGGAACTCCAAGCAGTGAGGCGTTAAGATAGATATTGCGGCGACCTGTAAATTCGGGGTGAAAGCCCGCTCCCAGCTCGAGCAAGGCCGCGACCTGCCCGTGGGTTTGAATGCTGCCACTTGTCGGTTGCAGCGTGCCGACGAGCAGCTTGAGCAACGTCGATTTACCTGCGCCGTTGTCGCCGATAATGCCGATGCTTTTACCGTCTGGCACCGCAAAAGAGATATCGCGCAACACATGATAGAGCTTATGCCGAGGCCGACGCAGAAGAATCTCGGCGAGCCTATCCTGCGGATGGGTGTAGATCTTGAAATCTTTGTTGATGTTCTCGACGATAATTCGAGGTGGCGTATGGATCAATTTATTGTCCTCGAAATCTACAGAACGTCGCCAAAGGCATGTTTGATACGCATGAATAGCCAGCCGCCAAATAAGTAGCTGACAAGCGAGACGACAATAACTATTTGCAGATTGATGAGAGGCAGTTCGCCGCGTAGAACAATCTCGCGATACAGATTGACGAAACTATGCATCGGGTTGAGAAGGAAGTACGCCTTAACGGAGTCACTCTGAATCATCGACAGTGGATAGATGATGGGTGTTAAGAAAAACCAGACGCTAATTCCGAGTGCAACAAGCTGCTGAACGTCACGCAGGAAAACGCTTAGCGATGACAGAATCGCGACAAGCCCAGCAGTAAAAAGCATCTGCAAAAAGAAAATAAACGGAAGCAAAACCCACAGTGAATTGACATAGCCTTGGGTCGCTAAATACAGCAGCAGCAGCGAAAAACCGATCGCGTGAGTAATATACGGGACGAGCGTGCCGACAACAGGAATCACCTGCACGGGAAATTTGACCTTGGTAATGAGCGGCGCCTTTTCAAGCAGGAGTGACGTCGATCGCCCGATGGCATCAGCGAAAGCAAACCAGGGCAGGTAGCCAATCATCATAAATAGAACGAATGCGGTCTCGCCAAAGCCCTCGGCGGCACGCACCTTAAAAATATAGCTGAAGACGAACGCGTAAATCGAGATATTGGCAATGGGCGTCAGTATCAGCCAGAGGAAGCCGCCCATCGACGCGGTGAACTGTGCATAGAATTCCTGCCGCGCAAAGTTGCTCACCAAGCGGCGGTCTGACAGTGGCGTAACAATCCAATCACGAAGTAAGGCGAGCGACATCGGCGTTCCAGCGTATTCTAGTACAGGCAAAAAGGCCGCGAATTCTTAGCCACCGCGACGCCATAATTGTACACTAAGACTCGCATAAAAAGACGTGATGAAAAAACGGCGCCGGCACTACCGAGATCCCAGACCATGCTAAACCCAGAAAACGTACTCTTACCCTATTCGATCAGCGACTTGCCAGAGGGCCCTTGGCTTGTCTTTGCGCCGCACGCCGACGACGAAACCTATGGCATGGGAGGCGCCCTCCTCCGCGCTCGCGAAGCAGGGATAGACACACACGTTATTGTGTTAACCGACGGGGCGCTTGGCGGCGAGCGAGACGGGTTGATTGCGATTCGTCGCAACGAGGTTGAGCACGCGGCACGCGAACTCGGTTTAGCGAGCCTGCAGTGCTGGGATGAACCAGATCGTGGACTTGAAGCCACGCCCACACTCGTCGCTAAAACTGCTGCAGAAATTGCGAAAATTTCTCCAAAGTCGGTGTTTTTCCCGGGCCCGTTAGAAGCGCATCCCGATCATCGCGCCGCAGCACAACTCGTGTGGGAGGCATTGCAATCTTCGCCAGAGCTTAGCGTTACTGCGTTGTCCTATGAGATTGGCAATCAGAATCCGATCAATAGGATGATCGACACGACCGCGGTGATCACTGAGAAAGCGCGCGTGATGACCTGTTATAACAGTCAAAATACCGAGAATAATTACGAAGACTTGGTGTTAGCGCTCGATAAGGGCCGCACGTTCACTATGCCGCCAGGGGTCGGACACTGCGAAGGATTCTATGCGTACAGCGAGGAGCAGCGCGGTAAGACGCTGCGTGAGGTCGTGCTCGACATTACCGAGCTTTATTTCTAATCAACGGCTTTTCTGAGCGTTGAGAGCGGGATTTAGTGCAGGCCTTTTATGGGCTGCTCGCTTGCTTTAGGCGAGGTGTCGACCCACTCAGGCCAAATTGCCGCAGGCCAGCCAGCCTGCAGCCATTGGCTGTGGAGAATAATTAGCCATTGCCGCAATTCAATAGGTGCCATCGAGAGTTGCGCGCCGTTAGCGCCTTCACGTTTAAAGATCAGCGTTAGCACGCCATTGGTCGACTTGCTGATGTCGACCTCTTTCACAAGCCAAATATCGTCAAGCCGCGCAGATGCGCCAGCGCCGGGCGTCGTCTCGATTGGTGCGTTGGGGTCTGGCATGCTCGGCACTGGCACGGCTGCCTGAGGTTCGAGGCGTGCCTTCGCTGCCTGCTGGGCAAAGTCTTGCATTAACTCTGCCTGACCCCTGTCGCCTTTGCCTTCGGCGCGCGCAATCTCTTTAAGCCATTCCAACATAGGTGGCACCAAGCGTATCAACAGTCTCTGCGTTAGCCACAGGCAGCGCGTAGAGTCAGCATTGACCTCACCCGTTACGCGGAAACGGTCTTCGGTGTCCGAATAAATGCTCGTTACGCGCTGAAGTTTGTCGACAGGAGTGGGCATAGAGGTTGGCTAACGGCCGGTAGACGGTTCGAGCCAAGTACTTACCTCGATAAGGTCGTCGGCAGTGAGTAGCCCTGCTTCGCGCTTGAGCAGAAGCAAAAATTTAACATGTTCGTAGCGCACCTGTTGCAAGTCGCGCTGCGCGCCAAACTGATCGCGAATCGCATTGAGCACGTCGACACTGGTCACGGCGCCTAGCTCGAAGCCGCGCTGCATCGCCGTGGCAGAAAGCTCAGTCGATTCGACTAGCTTCTGCGCAGCACCGATGATTTTCTCGCTCGCCTGTACCTGCAAATAAGCACTGCGCACTGTTTCGCCAATCTCGAGCTGCACGCCACGAAGCTCGTTCTCGGCAATAAGCGACTGGCTGTTAGCCTCCCGCACTGCCGCGCGATTACTTCCGCCTGCATAAATAGGCACCGATACATCAACGCCGATGTAAGTGTTATCCGATCTCTGGAGCGGCATATTATCAAAGCCTACGTCCGAGTCTTGGCGCTGTAGTACAAGCGACACTTGTGGCATATACGCACCGCGTCGCTGCGAAATCATTTTCTTAGAGGCTTCGAATGCGAGTCGCTGCGCTTTAATCGAATGGTTGTTCTTCTCCGCCTGATCAACCCAATAATGCAGGTTGTTTTCCAGTGGCGGCACCTTCGCCCCTTCGGCTAAACGAAACAGCTCGCCCGGTTCGATACCGCTTACCGAACGCAGCGCCTCGAGCTGAATGTCGAGACGACTCTCGAGCTGAATTTGCTGCGCCTCGACCGAGGCGAGACTCGCCTGTGCCTGATAGAGGTCGGTGATCTGCGCGAGTTGACGTGCGTAAAGTGACTCGATCTGCTGAAGCTGGTTGCTGACCGCTTCGTATTCGGACGCAATCGAATCGAGTGCGTCACGTGCCTGAAGCGTGTCAAAAAACTTCTCTGCAACATCGGTTAAAAGAATCGCCAGCTCGCTGTAGTAAAGCTGCTCGGCTTGATCTTCACGCAGCACCGCCTGCGCGCGTGCGGCAAACGCCTGCCAATTAAACAGCACCTGCGTGAGCTGTAAAGAGTAGCGGTTACCGTCGAACGTCGTCTCTTGTCCGGATTGAACGCGCGTGTTGTCCGACAGACTCGCGTTCGCACGTACCTGCGGAAGCAGCTGACCGGTAGCCGCACTGCGCCGTGCCGCGCCGATGTTTAGATTCTGCTCGGCGATACGCAGACGAGGGCTAAAATCGAGTGCGGCGCTAAAAAAGTCTTGGAGCGTCTCACCTACAACCGGTGCGCTACTCGAGCCTAATGAAGGCAGTTCGGCCGCTGCCGACTGCGCGGCTGTGCCGAACAATCCAACAAGCAAGCTCGCGCTAAGAGCTACCTTTCTAATCACCGCGCTACTCATTGGACGATGAGCTGTGCGATTCGCGGTGGTCTGTCGGTTGATTCTGCTCACAATATTATCCGGTAATCTTTTTTATGACTATGCTGCGAACGTGCCGTCGGGGCCAAATCGGTCGCCTCTTCTTAGTTTTTTAGTTAGCCTAAATTAGTCTTCGATAAAGCTTCGCGCCATGGCGTTTGAGAAGGGCTTAAACAAATACTGCAGCAATGTGCGTGAGCCAGTCGCAATAAACACCTCGGCAGGCATGCCGGGTAACAACTCGAGATCACCAAGATCTGCCATGCCTTCGGGCGATACTTCGACGCGCGCAAGGTAGTAGGTCATGCCGGTGTTAGGGTCTTGAATGGCATCGGCAGAGAGGCTGAGCAGCGAGCCAAAAATGGTAGGCGTTCGATTGCCGAAGCTCGAAAAACGAATCATCGCTTCTTGCCCTTCGTAGACGCGGTCTATGTCGAGCGGCGACACTTGGACTTCGAGAATCAGTTCTTCGGTGAGCGGCACAATCTCGGCGATCACAGTGCCAGGGCCGATAACGCCGCCTTCCGTGTGTACTTGCATGCCGTTAATTACGCCCGCAACAGGCGCGCGAACGGTTGTGCGACTAACGATATCTTGCAGGGCTGTGCTGCGTTCCTGCGCATCTTTGAGGCGCGTTTGCACTTCGCCGAGTTCGTTAACGACTTCGTTTTGGAACTCGCGGTTTAACTGAAGTATCTGCAAACGGGTTTCACCTATTTGCACTTCGGTAGAGGCGATAGTCGCTGAGAGATCAGCCGCTTCGCCCTGATAGCTTGCAAGGTTACGCTCAACCGACCGCAGACGCGCCTTGTCTGAGAAACCTTCGTCGAGCAGTGCGCGCGTGTCTTCTAGTTCGTCTGCAAATGATGCGGCGAGTGCAATTTTACTGTCTTTGAGTGCGGCTAGGCCGACGAGTTTTGACTCGAGCTGACCGATGCGTTGCTGTAATACTTCGATGCTGCCTTCGCGTGAGGCTTTGCGCGCGCCAAAAATAGATGTTTGCGAGGCAACCTCTTCGGTGGCGTTTGCGCCCGACAGACTGGCAGGAAAATCAATCGACGTGAGCTCGTCGCGCTCGGCCAAGAGACGCGCTTCGCGCGCTTGCAATGCGACCAACTGCGAATTGGCGATCTCGAGCTGCGCGAGTGGCTGTGTGTCATCCATCTCGAGCAGTGCTTCACCCGCCTCGACGACATCGCCATTCTGCGCGAGTATCGAACCAACTAAACCGCCTTCCAAATGCTGCACCGCTTTTTTGTATGTCTTAACGGTTACCTGACCCGGCGCGTGCGCGGCACCGTCCAGAGGGGCTATTGCCGCCCAGCCGCCGAACACAACGAAAACAAGTATAAAAACGGTGAGACCGATGCGGCGCGGCATTTCCATGCTGGTTTCAACAAGATCATCGGCGCCAGCCGCCTGTGGCTTGGCTTGTCGCGTAGGCAAAATGGGCTTGGCAGCCGACTCAGCTTTCGCAGTTGCCGCGTCGTCCACCGCCGAAGGTTTGTTCACTTGATCTGCTGGCAGTTTGGCCACCGGCACACGGGCGAGCGCCTGCTTATTCTCAGGTGGAATTGATTCGTTGTCTTGGCCGTTCTTAGTTTCGTCGTCCACGGGATTTCTCGTTCGCAATGCCTGCTACTTAGCGATATAAGCGGCTAGCTGTCTTAATGAATTCATTTGGCAGGCGCGCACTGCGTCAGCCTCGGGTCTGTTTATTCTTTCACTACTCTTTAATTTACCGCATCTACTTACTGTATCTACTTGCCTAGTCTACTTACCTAGTCTACTTACCGTAGTCTATGCGGGTCTTAACGCAGGCTTTTTATCTTGCGGTGCGGCGAGTGCAGCAAGCACTTGGTCACGTGGGCCAAAGTGAGAAGCCGCGCCATCGCGCATAACCAAAATCTTATCGACACACTGCAGCACCATTGTGCGGTGTGTAATGATAATGACCGTTGCGCCTTCGGATTTGATGCGGCGAATGGCCTCGACCAATTCGCGCTCGCCTTGGTCATCGAGGTTAGAGTTGGGCTCGTCTAAGACTAAGTATTTTGGTGAACCGTAAATCGCTCGTGCTAGACCAATACGCTGACGCTGACCGCCTGACAAAATGCCGCCCGATCCGCCGATCACCGTGTCGTAGCCTTGCGGTAAATGAAGAATTAAATCGTGAACGCCGGCTGTTCTCGCCGCTTCAACAACCTTGTCCGGATCTACGTCGCCGAAGCGGCAGATGTTCTCGGAAATGGATCCATCGAATAATTCGATGTCCTGTGGGAGATAGCCAATATAGGGGCCTAGTTCGGTACGATCCCACGCAAAAATGTCCGCGCCATCGAGACGTACTTTGCCACTATAAGTTGGCCAGATACCCAGAAGCGCGCGAGCGAGACAGGATTTGCCCGAGGCACTTGGGCCGACTATGCCTAAGGCTTCGCCTGCGTTGAGTTCCATATTAACGCCGCGCACAACGATATTTTTGGAGCCTGGCGGTACAACCATCACTTGCTCGGCGGACAGCTTTCCTGTGGGCGCTGGCAACGACATCGTGTCTGCGTCTTTCGGAATTTGATTAAGGAGCTGGCCTAGGCGGTCGTACTGACCACGCGCTAACGTGAAGCCCTTCCAGGTACCCACAAGCATGTCGATTGGGGCGAGTGCCCTGCCGAGTAGTAAAGAGCCAGCGATCATCATGCCGGGAGAAATTTCTTGACGCAGCGCGAGTAGCGCGCCGAGCCCGAGTAGCAAAGATTGCATAACCATGCGGAACGTTTTGGACAGACTTTGCAACAAACCAGCCGAGCGACTTGCGTCGGTCTGCAGGGTAAGGACCTGATCGAAGCGCTTCTCTTGGCGATGCCTCAGGTCATCAGCCATGCCCATGGCAGCGATAACCTCGGAGTTTTTCAATGTGCCGTTGACTTGATTGTTAATCCAGTTTGACTGCGAATTCGCGTCTTGCAGTTTTTTGCTTGTTACTTTCTCGGTGGTATACGCGAGCGCCACCATAACAATGCCTGCAAAAATTGCCGCATAGCCAAACAGCGGGTGGAACATGAACATAACAAAAACATAAATCGGGAACCAAGGTGCGTCAAAAAATGCGAAGAGGCCATTGCCGGTGAGAAACTGGCGAAGGCTTGAGAGGTCGCTTAGTGGCTGCGAGTTGCTCACCGCGCCTCCGGTTAAAAGCGCACGCTTAAAGGTTGCATCGGATACGCGGCGGCGGAGATTTTTTTCGATGCGGTTACTTGCCGCGATCAAGATCATCGAGCGAACCCACTCGAATCCGCCTAAGGCTGCAGTGAGTGCAACCATCAGTAATGTGAGCATCGCGAGTGTCGAGTAGCTTCCGCTGGAGACTACGCGGTCGTAGACCTGCAGCATATAGATAACTGGCACGAGCATCAGAAGGTTGACCGCGGCGCTAAAGAGCCCGGCATAGATGAAATAACTCTTCACGTCGTTAAAGGAGGCGGCGAGTTCGGGGTATTTGGCTGTTTTCTGCATGCTCATAATGTGTATTCTTTAGCTGCGTGTTCTTTTAAGAGTCTATTTTGAAAGCCTACTTCTAATGGCCTGCTTAATTTATTGGCCCGCCTAAATAGACTTACTTGCATTATTTGTGTGCTTTTCTCTCGCCTAACCTACGCGGTGTTTTACCGAATCCACCACCTTAGGCGTTACTCAATGGGGGCGTAGAGCCCATTTTCAACGACCAACTGTTCCAGCTCCGCGTAAACTCGCTGCGATGACGGTACAAAAGAGCCTTTATTAAGAGCCTTTAGGGTTCCTTTTTAGAACTCCGATTTACAGCTCCTATTTGTTACAGCTCCTGTTTGCCCTCGGCGTAATCGCGCAAAACGCTGACCTGTGTCACCACGAGCAAACTCGTTCCGTCTCGTTTAACTATCTGCCGATTTTGTAGCGACTGAAACACCCGGGTCACGGTTTCTCGGCTTATATTCAACATGATCGCAATCTCCATATGAGTGGGCGGATTGCGGATGTGTGCTTCTTCTTTCTCTTTATCCTTCTCGGGCACTAACATCCATAGCTGGCAACACACGCGCTGTGCGATGTTGGGCAGTCCGAGTAGAGAGCGCTGAAAGGTCATTTTGCGCACGTGCCCGGCGACTTTTGCGCTAACGGTTGCAAACAATTCAGGGTGCTTCTTTAGCAATTCATGCATCGTATTTAGCGGAATACTCACGATGACAGAAGGGGTAAGCGCCATAACAAATTCGGGCTGCGAACCGCCGTCAAATAGGCACAGTTCGCCGCAAAACTCGCCCGGTTCGACGAAATAAAGGCCAACTTCGCGACCATCTATCGTAAAATCTACGCCCTGCAACCGACCCTCGAACAGGAAGTAGATCTGTTCTTCATTTTGTCCCGCGTTAAGGACAATTGCTCGTCGCGCGGCTTTGCGCACGCTACTCTGCGCCGCGACGTCATCAAGCGTCGCGTCCGGCAGCCCACTTAAAAGTGGGAAAGTCTTGAGCAGTTGCGGTGTCACCACCATAAAACGCTATCCCTCGGGGCGTTGCTTTGCTACTTATTGTTCGAAATGCGTAAGCCCACTAAGACAGCGGCAGCGAAGTACGTAACTTAAGGCATTGATTGCGCGTTTCTAATTGCGGTGATTCTCACTAACTGGTCAACATCTTTAGGACAGGCGAGCATTATAGGCATGCTAAGCCTAAGTAATAAGGGCGATTACCGTCCTGTGTGACTGCAATCACCCCGCGTCGTCCGCCCTTGAATTATCTTTAGCATCGGATCAAAATTTGCGATCATCGGAAACGTGGAAATCAGGAAACGCCAACGGCGTAAATGCCTGAAAGACCGTCGAAAAGAATAGATCGATAGATAGTTCGATAGTTCGATAGTTCGATAGATTAATAGTTCGATAGTTCGATAGATCGATAGATCGATAGATACAGACAGACATAGAGAACGAGACTAACAGTGACCAAAAGCAGTCTACATTACATTGCCTTACCCCGAAGCGCGCAGCGCCGGCAGGGCTGTGGGCGGCTGCGTCGTCTGGGCCTTGCGCTACTGACGCCACTCGCGTTGTCTCTTTCGCTGTCTTTCTCGTTAATCGCCCTACAGGCGACCGCTCAAACAACTAATTCTATTCACACGCCGACCGCTGCGGTCGGCGAGGTGAGCCTTGTTTTAGGCCGTGCCTATCTCGAGCGCGACAACGATCGCGAACGCATCGAAGCAGGCTCGAAGGTTCATGTTGGTGACAGAGTGTTCACCGAGGCAGGGGGTCATGTCCACGTAAGGTTCGTCGATGACGCACTGGTCAGTGTCCGCCCGAGCAGCACACTCGACGTTGTGCGCTACGATTATGACGCCGCAAAGCCCGAAAATTCGGCGGTCAAATTCGAGCTTAGCGAAGGCGTAGCGCGAGCAATTTCAGGCGATGCGGCGAAATCAGCCCGCCAACGCTTCCGCATGAACACGCCGATTGCCGCGATTGGCGTACGCGGCACAGATTTCGTAGTGAGTGCTAACTCACGCTCAACTCGAGCATTGGTCAACGAAGGCGCGATTATTATGGCGCCCTATTCCAGCGAGTGCAGCAGCGACGCCTTAGGCCCCTGTGCAGTCGACGCAGTTGAGCTCAGTCAAAACACCCTCCAAGTACTCGAGCTCGATAGCGGGAATCCTGCACCCCGCCTAATCGCTGCGACTGCCGGGCGCGAGCTGGGCGAGGCAGAACACGCGAGTAATAACGAATCAAATTCAGCGGAGGCGCAGGTTGCGTCAACCGAGTCGCCCGACGCGTTAGACACAAACGAAGTGTATCTAGAAAGCGTCGCTACAACTAAAATCAACACAGAAGTGGCTGCAGCTGAGAGTGGAAGCGGCCAAGCGCCTGACGAGCAGCCAAACACGCCTGTAGTCCCCGACCCTCCAGTGGTGGTAGCGGATTTCACCCCAACTTCCGCCTTAACAGCCGAGTCTACTCGCGCAGACCAATTGGTCTGGGGCCGCTGGTCTTCGAACGGAAGCCCGAGCTTACTGTCGCTTAGCCTCAGCGATGCGCGCGAAGGCCGTGATGTCACTATCGCATCACCTTCTGGTTTCATTCTATATCGCAACGAGCCAAACGGTGCACGTGTAGAGTCAGGCTTGGGTGTAGTTAAGTTCGACTTAAGTGCGGCCGAGGCTTTTTACGATTCGGCCAATGGTATCGTCGCGATGCGAGTAGCGGGCGGAAACCTAGAGCTAGACTTCGTCGATAGAGCGTTTGCAACTGAGCTTAATCTCGACCATGCCGCAACTGGCGCAATTGATTTCACTGCCAACGGCGCGATAGCCGATGGCGGATACCTGCTGCTTCGCGAAGACGCTAAAACTGTCTCTGGCGCTGTGGCTACCGATGGCTCAGCTGCCGGTTACTTCTTCGAGGAGCAACTCGAGGCAGGGCGTATTCAAGGCATTACGCTATGGGGTGCGCAATAATGAGCACTCCTCGTCTTTCCATTTTCCAGCGCCTCGTTGGCCTGCCACTTATAGGCAGTTTGTTGTCGATTGCACCGATTCGCAGCCGCATTGCTGTACTTGGAATCGCCGGCGCCGCTACGTTCGCCCTGTTGGCGACTTCCGGCGCTTTTAATGGCCTCAAGAATCTAGAAGAACGGCTCGGCACCTTAGGCTGGACACTCGCGCCAGAAACAAGCACCGAGGCGCGCATCGTTATCGTCGCTATCGACGAACCGAGCATCGACGAAGTGGGCGCTTGGCCGTGGCCTCGCGAAACGATGGCCGAACTCACTCGTGCGATCGATACAGCGGGTGCACAATTACAACTGCACGACATTGTCTATGCCGAAGCGAAAGAAGGCGACGCACAGCTTTCAGCGGCTTTAGCTAGCGCGCGCGGCGCCGTTATCTCGCAGGTGCCTGTGCTAGACATTAATCAAGCTGCAGGTCTTGCACCGGAAACGATCCGTGCGGGTCAAATGATGGGCAGCCTTGCAGGCATTCAATGCTCGAACGCCTCTGGGCTCATGTCGACGTCGAGCTTTCTTGCGCCGCATGCAGGATTTAACGGCATAGCGAAGGGGCACATCGCGCCCGTCGTTAATGGCGACGGTTCAATCACTAAACAACCGGCTGTTGTGTGTGTCGACGGCCTAGCGTATCCCGCACTCGCCTTGTCTGCGCTCCTCGAAGCGACGGGCTCCGGTATCGAGCAGGTCGGCGTCCACAGCGCTAAAATCGCCGCGAATTCTGGGTCGATGGGCCCCGCGCAAACCTTAACTCTAGACTCCTACCCCGGACTTTCAGTGCCGCTAGATGCCGAGGGTAATTTACGGATCTCGTACAACCGCGCACCCGAAAGCTACCTTGTTGTCTCTGCGGCTGACGTGCTGTTGGGCAGAGCGGGCACCGAATTGCTCGAAAGCGCTTGGGTTCTGGTAGGCGCAACTGCCTTCGGACTGGGCGACGTTGTTCCTACTCCGTATAGCGGAGCAACGCCAGGAGTCGAACTGCAGGCCCGCATACTCGGCAGTTTGCTCGACGTTGCAGTGCCGTACACACCAAACAATGCGGCGTGGATTCAGGCGTCGATTGCACTACTTTTTGCTGCAGCACTGCTCTTTGTCTCGTCGCGTATGAATGGTCGTCTTAGCGCGCTGATGCTGCCCGGTGCCGCAATTGTGCTGCCTACCGCCTCTCTTGCAGTTCATGCGCAGATATTAGCTGGCGCAGATCTTTGGCTCGGGTGGATGCCTGCGGCAGTATTCGCCGTGCTAGCCAGTGGCCTGCTGTTTGTCCTAGAGCAAGCACGCACGCGCAGCCAAAGAGACCGAGTGTTCAATAATTTGGCTAGCTATCTTCCGAGCCAAGTCGCTGAGGAAATCGCTTACAGTTTACCGAGCTCGACTATCGTTGCAGAGCGCCGCGATTTTACGCTCCTGAGCGCAGACTTACGTAACTTCTCGGCGTTTAGCGAAGCAAGATCACCAGAAGAATCAGCGGCAGTGCTGCACTTTTTCTTTCAAAAAGCGGCGGGAATTATCGAAGCGCACGGTGGCAGGGTACATGAATACAAAGGCGATAGTCTGCTTGCGCTTTGGGACTCGCAAGACGCGAGTGTTGTGCTGCAAGCGTTAAACGCAGCGCAAAAAATGGTCGCCGAAATCGATCACATTTCGTTGAGTGCTAACACACCTTACGGACTTGAACCTCTCGCACTTGGCATCGGAATCGAACAAGGCGACGCGCTAATCGGATCAATAGGTCCCGCACATCGACGCACGCATACATTGCTTGGCGATACGGTAACTATTGCACTGCGCATACAAGAAATGACAGCAGAACTCGCTCAGCCGATTTTACTTGGCGAACGCGCTGCGCGTCAGTTAGACGCTGAGTTGTTGCAATCACAAGGAAGTTATTTGCTGCAAGGGCTGACCATTCCGCATGTTCTCTTTGCGCCACGACCTGATGAAAGCAATCTAACCTCATTGACGGATTCTTTCGGGGAACAAGAACAAGGCGCAGACACACAGCCTAGGCTCCGAGTACTCGCGGGCGGCCGCAGCGCATAGCCCTACCCGCCTTTGAGTGGGTAATCATCAGGAAAACTTTCCAACCTTGTTACCTTACTAGCACCTTGGCTGTGTTAGTCTTGCACTCATCCAGCCCCAAAAAGTAAGATTGTACTTTCTGCGAGTTAGTTAAACGCATGCTGCCAAACTTGGTTACAACAGTGAGCCAATTACGAAGTAGGTTCACCCAAACGCTTGCAGTGGGCGTTTTTGTCTGTGGCCATGTCTTAGTCAGCCAAGTCTCCGCGCAAGAAGACAATAGCCAAGAGTGCCCTAACCTTGCCGTCTATTACCCCGCCGTTTACTTCGCTAACAACCCGCTCTCAGCCCAAATGCCTTCCGACGCAAGCGCCCGTGAGCGAGCGCAATGGACGCAGCTGGCTGCGACGCTTGCCGATATTCAGGCGAGTTGCTTACGTTCGTCGGAATACTATGCGCTTCTAGGCGCCGCCCAGCTCAACAGCGCACAGCTCGAACCCGCGTCTGAGTCTCTTGAGCGAGCGCTCCTGCTTGATCCGAATAATGGCGCCGCGCAGATAGACTTCGCTTCGGCGCTTTTCGCCTCAGGCCAGCTTTTTCCCGCTCTGCAACTAAACAGCGCGTTACTCGCGCGCGCTGATTTGCCCGAAGAACTGCGTGAAACATTGGTTAGTCGCGATAAAGAATGGCGAAGAAACACGCGCCAGCATACCCTCCAACTTGATCTTTTAGGGGGCTATGACAACAACCTAAACGGCGCCCCGGGCTCAGATCAGATCACGCTGACTCTGTCTGGTGAGCCGGTGCTACTGAGCCTGAATACTGATCTTCAGCTGCAGGAAGGCGCGTTTGCGAACGTTCGACTCAGCAGTCGGCAGCAAAAACTCAATGCCAACGATCAGCGCAGCTGGACCAACGAGGTAAGGGGCCGTCTGAGCCAAGACACGACCTCTGACCTACTCCAGTTCGATACGCGGTACTCACTTATTAAGCCGACGCGGCAAAGGACGGTGCAGTGGGAAGTCGGAGCAAGTTCATTGTTCTTCGGCGGAAGCGCCCTCTACACCGCGGCTCAGACTCGATTTCGCTATCAGCCAAATTCCCCAAAGCAGTGCGCACCAGTCTACGAGATAGCAAGCCAATACCAGCGTTTCCACAGTCAGGTTGCGCTAGATGCATGGGAAAGCAAAGCAACTTTTGGGGCTAACTGCGTCGCGGCCACCAAATCAGGCGCTGTTATTCGCTACGGATTCGATGGCGGCTATATTTCCAATCGAGCATTAGATTCAAGGCGCCCAGGGGACGATCGAGACGGCTGGCAGGTTAATGCACGAATACAGCGAGCACTCTTTGGAGGCGAACTTACTGCGCAGGCGAGCTATACAAAGTTGAACGATGATGGGGGATACAGCTCGATTCTTGCCAATGGTGCGTCGCGGTGGCAAGAAAGAAATCAGATTCTGATACAGCACCGAACGCCACTCAGGGTAGGCAACAAAAATGCTCTATTCATAGTTAATCTCTACCATCAGGATCAGGCGAGTAATATCGAGCTTTTCGAGCTAACCGATACGGCCATCGAGCTCGGCATTAGCATAGTTCTTTAAGTGATTGTAATTATTCGATTTAATTAAAATTACTGGCTGCTAGTTGATTTATTTGCCGACGCATCGACCGACAACTAATCCTGACTTAACACTCTAAATCCGTTCACTTCACTTAATCGCCACCAATCTGTGACACTGCGTGCAAAACACCACATGCAAATTCAGAATAAAAACCTCAACTTACGCGCTCGACTCCAAGTATTACTTTGATACAAAAAGTTGAACTTAGGCTCAAGTTTTAGTATCCTCACTGCGATATCTGGTTGCGGTTGTGGGTTCTATCGACCTCAGGCCTGATGTAACGGCGTTTTTCGACTAATTCGCGAGTGTGTGTGACTTCAATCACAGGCCCTGGTGTAAAGGTTGGCTTATGCTTGTTTCAACGATAGAAAACCGCCGGCCTAACTTTGTGGGACGGGCCGGTTGCAATCGTAAACTTTTATAATTTGAAATCGATCTCGAGGAGATACACCACAATGGCTTTTATTACAGCTGAAACACGAAGCAGCATCGTCGAATTAGCGATGGGCATGCTAAACCAAGCACCAAGCACAGCGATGTTGGAAACATTAATCGCTAAGTCTGTTGAGGGTGCTTCGACGCAAGACCTCGCTGACTACATCGCAACAACCGCAGCATTCACTGCCGAATATCCAGCGACGCAAACCGCGCGCGAATTCGCTACTGAAATGTTCGGCAAGCTCATCACTGGCGGCACGCTCGACGCAGACGTCAACACCGCGGTTATCGATCTTCTCGAAGGCCTGCTAACCGGCGGCACTACTAAAGCCCAAGGCTTCGTTGCGGTTATCGACTTCCTGGCTAACCCAGCTAACGCTGCCCACGCTGACCTCGGCGACATCGCGCAGTCATTCCAGAACCGCGCTGATGCAGCAGAATATTTCTCGGTCACCAAGGAACTTGGTGGGTCAACTACCGCAGAGCTCGCAGCAGCGATTGCTTCTGTAACTAGCGACGCAGCAACACTTACAGCCGCAAATACAGCTGCCGACGCTACTGCAACAGCTGAAGCGGCTGTAGCTGGCCAGACTTTTACGCTCACTACAGGTTTAAACAGCTTCACTGGTGGAGCGGGTGATGACACGTTCAACTCGATCGCGACTGGCCTCTCAGCTGGCGACACCCTCGATGGTGGTGATGGTACAGATACTCTCGCAATCACAGACAATGTCGGCGGCATGAACATCAGCGTTCCTTCGGTCACAGTGACTAACATTGAGAACGCCACGATTTCGACCACGGGTTCTGTCGGTGTGGCAGCTGTTAGCTCAGTGACAGGAGTTGAGGCGGTTCCTCAGATTCGAACTATTACTCCGACAATTGTTGACGCCGCTGGTATATCCAGCCTTTCAGTAGGTTACGGCACCGGTACCTGGACATCTGCAGCGCTCGACGGGACGGTTACCGCCGCCGAAGTGAATGCACTCGTAGTCACTGCTTTGAATACTCTAGCAGGAGAAACTGTAGCGGCAGCTGTCGAAGGCGTGGTTGTAGTAACAGCACCAACCGCTGGTACAGCCCTTCCTACGATCACTGTGGCTGATGGAGACGCTGACGGCGAAGTTACATTTGTGCAAGCCGACGCTCGTGCAAACGTAGCAGCGGTAACTGCGGTCACTGGCAGCGCAGCGGCAGCATACGACCTATCAAGCATCGCTTCACTTACAGATATCGACGTAAGCGCCGCAGGCTCGATCAATCTCAAAGCTTCGGCTACAGCAAACGTAGATGCGACTTCATCTGCAGGCGCAGTCACCGTCACTGGCGGCTTGACCCAAGACGTCGTTGCAAAAGGCGGCTTCACAGTAAGCGGCGGTGCAGGAGCTGTATCGGTTACAGATTCAGCACAGGGCGCGGTAGCGTCATCTGTTCTTAGTGGTACAACAGTAGACATCACTTCGACGTCTAAGAACGCTGGCGGCACAACAGGTACGATCAGTGTCGGCTCTGCAACAAAGCCGCCTACTGGTGACGTAACAATCACTAGCTCAATTGTTGAGGCAAAAGGCACAACAGACACAGCCGGCGGTGCGATCACAGTTATTGGTGGCGGAGACACTGTAATTACACAGTCTGCTTCAAAAGCTGTTCAGACGACTGCTCTTGCCAATGGAACGATCACAAACGCGCCCGTAACAGTTATTGGCTCGGCGACGACAACGTCTGTCACAGTGGATTCTTCGGCTGCAGTTGCTGCAGTAACCACAGTTCTAGCAGTAGCTGCGGAGGCTGAGACTACCACAGCAACTTTTGAAGCTATGACGGCAGGTGAGACTATGATCGTTAACGGTCTAACTTTCACCTCTACAGGCGCTACCACTGCAGCTCAAGCTGCTGCGGCGTTTGCTAACCTGACTGCTGGTGCGACTAACGGCTCATCTACCAAGGGTACTTACACTGGTGCGTTCTCGACAGAGGGCTGGACATCAGGTGCCGTCGGCGGAACCGCTGCTGCGCCAACAGTAACCTTCACTGGGTCAGCGGCTGCGGCCCGAACAGACCTCGCTGATACGGGTACAAATACTATTGCCTTTACCGTAACCAACCAAGGTGTTACAGCTGTGAAAGCTGCCGGTAACACTGGTGTAGTTGCAAACACAGTATCTGTTACAGATGCAGTGGCCGCCGCGGGTTTAACCGCCGCCGGCATAATCACAGACGTTACGGCTCACAACTACACAACACTAGATGTGACTTCAAACGCTCTGACAAACCTCAATGTACTTGGCGGTTCGGGTAATATCACAATTGGAAACGCTCTGACTGGTAATACAGCTACGACCTTGAACCTCTCCGTTGATGGTGTTTCAGGTGGTACTCTTGACGACGCTGATGTGTACACCACTCTAAACGTTGCAACGAAATACACGGGTACATCTACCACGGCAACGGGTTCTACTCTTGCCAACGTGACATCGACGTCTGTCGACGATTTGAACGTTTCAGGTGACAAGGTACTGACCCTCACTAGTACAGCAGGCATGTCTGGTCTTATCAACGTTGCTGTTACTGGCACCGCGGGTCTGACAGGAACATTTGCCGCTACGACTATGAAGACTATCGACACCTCAGGCACTACTGGCAAAGCAACGATCACTTTTGATGCAACCGACGCTACTTACACAGGTGGTGCTGGTGTTGATGCTGTGACAACCTCTGCAATTGCTCCTACAAAAGCAATAAGCCTCGGCGCTGGCGACGACTCGTTGACACTAGCTTCTGGTACAACTGCTGTAACAGGCGCAATCACTGGCGGAGAAGGTACTGATACTTTGGCAATGGTTGCCGCTGATATAGTAACTGCGGATAACGACCTAGGTTTTGCAGCGCTGGTTACAGGCTTTGAATCATTAGCAGTTCTTGGTTCGACAGGCGCCCAGGCTATCAATCTGACTAATATGGGTATCACAGACAATATTGTCGTCTCCACATCTGCTGCGGATGGTGACCTAACGTTAAGCAACCTTGTTAACGGTGGTACTGTAACCGTAACGGGTGCCCTTACAGGCGTGACTGTTTCTAACGCTCTGTTCGCATTAGCTGCGGCAACAACCGACTCAGTCAACCTTGTAATGGCAGCTGCAGCTGGCTTTGATGGTGGAACATTCACTGCGGCCAACGTAGAGACAATCAACTTGAATGCAACTGACACGTCTGTCACAGCAGGAATCACTGCAATGACCGTTGATGTAACTGCTAGCTCGGCTACAGCTCTCAACATTTCTGGTAACGCAGGTGTGAACCTTACGCTCACTGGTAGTACGAAGATTGCGACCCTCGATGCTTCTGCATCAACAGGTGCGGTCACAGCCACTTCAGTGTCAACTGCTGCGATTACAATGACAGGCGGTTCAGCTGCTGACTCGTTGACAGCCAATGGCACAACAGCAAGCACGTTGATTGGTGGTGCTGGTGCTGACACACTGACAACAAACCTCGGTCTTACTACCCTTACCGGTGGCGACGGCAATGACCTGTTTGTAATTGGTGGAGCAAGTGCTAACGGAGGCATCTACACAACAATCAGCGACGCTACTGCTGGCGATCGTATTCAATTGTTTGATGTCGCGGGCGGCACAGAGGTATGGAACTCAACTGCAGTAGCTTTAGCTAGCACGGCATCATTTAGTGATTATCTAAATGCGGCTTCGGCCGGCGACGGTTCCGCGAACGCACAGATTAGTTGGTTTGCGTTTGGCGGCAATACGTACATCGTAGAGGATGCTTCAGCTGGCGCTTCATTCGTTGCGGGAACAGACGCTGTAGTAGCGCTAACGGGTGTAGTAGACCTGAGCGCGGCATCACTGAATGGCGCTGCGGCACCGATCCTGATGATCGGCTAATAAGTAAGAACAGCTAAGGTTTAGCCTTAGCTAAAACCAAAAAAGCCAGCTCTTAACGGGGTTGGCTTTTTTTGTGCGTGGGTGTTTTGCAGGGATGGTTCGCACTTTGATAGAAGAGACAGACCGAGCAACAACGATGGTCACAAACAAGGTACTCATTACATTCGATTGACGACTCTACTCAGATGCACTGGTTTTTATTTCTGGACAAAGTGTGTTGGTGGTTGACTGCGGAAGCAGGTTGATTTGCAGAGAGGATTAGCCAGCCCAAAGTAACAGGGCGGCAGGTTGAGCAGTTCATGTTTTCTGTTTTGAAGAAGCGCGGTGTGTTGGATGACGAGACACTGGTGAGTTTCTCAGAGGTTACTTGGGTAGTTGTCCCGAAGATACCAGCGAAGGTGACTGAGTTGATCGGGCGTTATCAAAGTTGATGATAGTTGGTTGTGTGCGGATGGTTTGTTATGGCTGGATTGTGGTACGGGGTTTGGCTCGGTAGTGATTTGGCTCCTGGGTTTATACGAGGTGCGAAGTGGTCGGGGTATAGCAGGGTAGGTAAATCTGATTTACTCTTCGGTCATGATTTCTTCGACGCACCTATCTCAGGCCATTCATAACGCCGGGTTTCCTCTTTCTAAGCGTAAGCAAGTTAATTCAATCATTAGTACAGCTCTTGAGCAGTTCAGAGAATTGGTATTACAGTCACACCGGCAAGAAAATTAAAAAGCCAAGTTCAACCCACAAAACCAAAATCGCTCGGTATGATCAAAAAGATGCACGGGCTATAGGGCGCTGTAGCCTTTTTTAGTATGGATTTGTCCCGCTCCAGCTCGTTAATACGTGCCTTGAGCTTCTGAATCTCCCGTTGTTCATCGGTGAGAGCCTTGGTCTCGGGAACGCCACCATTACGCTCGAACTGAACTTGTTGAACCCAACGCCGTAAACTGTTTTCGCTAACATCAAGCTGTAAACAGATGTGCGCTAGGGGATGGCCTTGATCTAGGACCATGGTGGCCGCTTCGCGCTTGAACTCACGACTAAACGTGCGTCTTTTCCTCATAGGGATCACTCCTTTCGAGTGGTAGATTACCACTTAGTTGAGTGTCCAGATTTAGTTGACCACTACACTCCTGATTAGAAAATTCAACATATTCTGAGGAAGCGAACGTAGCCGTTGATACATTACCAGGCATTAGTCGAATTCCCCACGCAGCAACAGACGCACTATTTATTGGAGACCGAGATCTTACCGACGCTACTAGGAATTCAGCGAACGCAGAAATAATAAAAGAAGGAATAAGACAATTAGATCGAAATGAGATTTATGCAGGTGCTAAACCAGGCAATGGCGAGGGCGCATGGATTATGATGATAATGGAATAGATGCGTTACTTTTCATGGTACTAGGAAATTGCATTTATTCCAAAATCAGCGCAGGAGGAGAAAATATACTAAAAACCGAAAATCAGGCACCTAAAACACTTAACGTGTAGAAGTTAGTCTGATCAAACGGGAAAAGTGAAAAACTGTTCACGTCGTTAAGGGTGCCGACCTTAGTAATTTCGCTAGATTCGATTAAAGAGGTGGTTGCGTTGTTTAAAACATACCAAATATCGGAATCTTGAGATAAATTTGCGGTTATGAAAACATATTTTGAGAGGTTAGTTGGACTAGCAAAAGGGCGTTCCGTTCCAAATAAATTTGCAATCGTTAAATCAGAAAATAAGGAAGTGCCTTCTATAACTACTACAGCTCCATTAGGCAGTGCTGTTTCAGCTATATCTGAAGCTGAAATTGTGGTGTCAACAAGACTGAGGTTTGGTACGGTTAGGAAAGAGCTGAAATCTAAAACATCACCGCTCTCGCCCCGTTCAAAAAATTCTATAGAATCTAAACCGTTAACAGCAAGATTTTTCTCAAAAATTATCTTTGTGCTCTTGCCATCATTTTTTGCCAAAACTATCTCATCATTACCGCTACCGGATACAATTGATTCCGTCGTTGAGGAGGCGTAGATGATTTCACTTGAGGAGGTACCCACGTAATCAGGGACTACTTCATCCACTGCCTCACGGTCTGAAATAACTGTTATCGCAGAGGTAATTACAGTCGCAACCGTCTCATCAAATTCCATGGATGCAGAAGGCCGAATGTAGTCATTTAGGTCGCCGACAAGGGAAGTGTGTAACATTGCAGCCGATATATCGGCATCATCAAGAAGCTCAGCGAGCTTAGTGCCTGCTTCTGCCCAGCTGAGAGATCCGCTATCGATCATCTCTGCGACAAATTTAATGTCGTTCTCACTTAGAACGAGCTCGGGAAAATTTTGAACAAATATCTTGATCCGATCAGAGGTGTTAGAAGAACCCGCAAATCTTACTAAAAACTCGTCGGAAGTAGAAAATTGTTCGGCGATCTGCTCTAAGGTTAAACCTCGTGAAATTCGACCTCCCCAGATCAACATTTCTGAGGGATCGATATATTTATCAAAAAAAGTCTTATAAAGCTTTCCTAGACCCAGACTTAAGGCAGCATCAGGGTTTGCAGATAGCTCGATGGCATAGAGACTCGGAGTTACTAGCCCTATATCAAATCTAGAAACATAATCTGACAGATCGTCACTAGTTATTTCTTTGAGCATAATCGCCTTATAGATCGCTGCGCCTATAGCTTGCTGAGTCATAAAAATACCTGAATTTCGCCAATAGCTTTTTATAAGTGCTGTCAGGAATTCAAGTTCGCATTGACAGCTATAAGATAAGTGGAAGTACGACCAAACTATTCCTCGACCCTAAGCGCGGGGATATAGATCGCCATTACTCTTCTATTTTCCAAGAAACATCGCGCTTGCCGCTGTGCTTGTTGAAACTTCATGTTTCCTTGATTCGTCGCTAACTAGATCAGCAGGAGTAAAGTCTCCCATTCGACCGAAAGCCTCTACCCTGTTATCTTCAAACCTCACAAAGTACGCATCCTCATCTGGACGGTTTATGCATGATAAGCCCACTGTAAGAAAACCATACATTGCGTAAGTTGCTCCTTTACGTAAAGTAGTTTTTTTCGTCAGCTCATACATAAAATATTCATACGGATCTATGGCAAATCTCGTGTGGGGCGCGCCAAGTATTTGTGCTACCGATGAGCGGTCCATTCATAGGTTTAAATAATTAAGTTTGGATTCCCCTCCCGGCACAACCAACGAGGGCTAACATTGTTAGCACCAAAACAATCCTATTAATAACTTTTTCACCTAATGACCACTTTGACCCAATCGACAGTTTCTCTCTAAACTTTACTTGCTAAAAATACAATAAAACTTGGTAATAGCAATTCGAGGATCTCGCCATAGTGTAGTGGTCCACCAAAGCTGGGCGCCCAGCTTTGGCAATTCGGCCCAAGGTGGGTCAGTTTTACACCTTCGCTGACTCGGCATATTAATAGCAGCATGCAGTGATATGATTGACCTAAGGGTCTGCGATTACGGTAGTATGAAAAAATAAGCAAGAAACGTCATCACACTAGGGTTATGAGTTTGATTAATAATTCACGGTTTCAAGACCTTCTAGCGAACGCGGTGACTTTTGCGTTCATGATAGCCATTGCGTTCGGTACTTTAATGCCTGCGCCGCAGTCGCCGGAGTTGCCGGGTAACGATAAGGCGATACATTTGCTGGCTTTTGTGCTACTTACGCTGCCACTGTCGCTCCGCCCTTGGGTTAAGGGTTGGAAATTAGGCTTTGGCTGCCTTGCCTTTGGCGCCGCGATCGAAATTATTCAACCTTTTGTTAATCGTAGTGGGGAGTGGTTAGACCTTGGAGCCGACGCGGTAGGAATAGTACTTGGCTTGGCGATTGGTCAGATTTTGCGAAAAGTCAGCTAAGCAGCTTCGACTGCCGTCTTGCCAAATCTCCTTTCCCGCTTCGCGTAGCTCTCGAGAGCAAGTTCAAGGTCTTTAGTTGAGAAGTCTGGCCAGTACGCGTCCGAAAAATAAAGTTCCGTGTAGGCCATTTGCCATAGCAAAAAGTTGCTTAACCGGCGCTCGCCGGCGGTGCGTATGCAGAGGTCTGGATCTGGCAGGTCGCTTGTACTCAAGTAAGAACCTAATTCTTGACTCATTTGCTCAATACTTATATTGGCATCGGCAGAACGCTGCTGAAGGTAATGTGTAACCGCCTGAGCGATATCCCACTTTCCCCCATAGTCTAAAGCGACTGTTACGGTGATCGTAGTATTCTTCGCTGTTCGTTTTTCAATTTCTCGCATGCCTGTTTGCAGAAGGAACGAAAAGTTAGATCGGTTACCAATGAACTGAATGCGTGCGCCTGCTTCGTGCAAGTCTGCGATTTCGTCGCGTGCAATGATCGTGCGGAAAAGTGCCATCAAAGAGCGTACTTCGTCTTTTGATCGGAGCCAATTCTCGTTGCTAAAGGCAAATAGCGTGAGATAGGGGATTTTGAGTCGGATGCAGTCCATGATCAAATTTCGCGAAACTTCAGCGCCGTGCCTGTGGCCGTCTTTCTGGCGCAGACCATGGCGCCTTGCCCATCGGTTATTGCCGTCCATTATCACAGCAATATGCCGTGGTGTTGTGCCAATGTGATCGCCAAAATTCTCATGGGAAACGTCGGAGGTTTTGTATATTTTTTTACCAGTT
>Ga0255753_1000271_pt1 | contig 67788 bp, 70 predicted proteins | sample 041ome_10_FD_179953 | JGI IMG/M metagenome (GOLD analysis project Ga0255753, IMG submission 179953) | Coastal salt marsh microbial communities from the Groves Creek Marsh, Skidaway Island, Georgia - 041412US metaG (version 2) | ecosystem: Environmental > Aquatic > Marine > Intertidal zone > Salt...
CAATTTAATGATACATTTAATCAATTATTTGATAAAAATATGGTAAATAAACCAAATACTGAAAGAAATCAATGGTTTACAAATGAAGCTCCTATATATGAAACAAATGAAAAGGTGAATAGTCAAAATATGGGACAAATTATTGATAATATGCGAGATAATCAAACAAGTTTGGTAAAACATCGCGGTGTTGAGAACTTATATGTGAACAGTGAATTTGGCAATTCTATTTACGATGATGAAAATAATGATATATATGTCACAAGTGACCCTTTTAGTAAATTAAAATTTGATGATTTACGTAAAGTGCACAAAGATCAAACAGTATTTGATGTTAGTGAGAAAGATATTCATAAAGTACAACAATTTTCTTCTGTTGACCATATGATGCGAGAACGTGGTAAGCAATCATTGACCCCCCTTGAGAAACAAGAGGCTGAACGTATATTAGCTCAACAAAATACACAATACCGAGAACAAATGATGCAAAAGGAATATGCAGATAAATTAAAAACAATGCAATATGAAGAAAAGAATAAAAATGTTCTTGCTACATTTATGCTACTGAAGAATGATTAGTAATTAATTTTAAATGTTATGATTATCTATATATGTATTACTTTGCATATGGTGCAAATCTTGATACAAAATATTTAGTACAATATATTGATACCGAAAACATACATATAATTGGTTCCGCATATGTAGAAAACTATATACTAAAATTTCGTAATGTTAATATACCTAATATTAGGTCTGGTGTTGCCAACCTGGAACCAAGGAAAGGTTCAAAGACATATGGAGTGATATATCAGTACGATAATCCAACCATCTTATCCAATATTGACACGCGTGAAGGATATATATCAAATAACAACCCTGATAATATATATAACAAAATAACATTACAATGTAAACTTGTTGACACCAACAAAACCGTTAGTTGCAGCGTATATATAATGAATGATTTTGTAAAAATGGATGAACGTAAACCAAGATTAAAATATCTATCTTATTTAAAAAATGGAAATAAGACTCACTGTCTTCCGAAAGAACATTTACAACGTATCCAATATTTAGAAACGTAAGATAACATATATATCAATTATTTGTATTACTTAGTTATTCACGTTAAACGCATATTCTTGACTGATCTTTGGTTGGTTATCCATTCTTTATCTAAGTCCAACATAGCACCACTATAATCGGTATGTCTATTTTCAATATCACTATAATTATCATATTGTGTAACAGTTAATGGTGTAATAAGATACCAATAATCCTGCATTTGTAATTTGAACCAATAACGGTCAATAGCATAATTATGTTTATCGGTAGGACTCTGTATTAATTTTGCTAATCCTTCTTTGAAATTCGCAATTAATGTATCATAATACTCCTTTTTCACAATATATCCAGTAGTGGTTTGGCAGTAAAAAACACGAGATGCATATTCATATAATTTTTGAAAGGGTGGACAATTATTTCCACTAACAATTAATACATTCCAATTAATGGTATCATTATCAACAAATTTTTGTAGGTTTTGTTTAAATAATTCAGGATTGGTAAATGTAATATCATCTTCACAAATAAATACTTGTTCATAGTCACGTGTTTTTGCTAATTCCAAACATTTTATATGGCTAAGTGTACATCCAACTGCAGGTGATTTTGGTTGAATACCTTCAATTCTTTCAGCAGTAATCCCCATTTTATTAAATTCTTGTGTAACATGTTCTAACCTATCTGTACGATGGTTTAAATTAATAAAAAATGTATGTTCAAATAATTCCATTTATGAATTTTATATTATATATAATTCATAATATTTATGTTTAATAATGTTTCCGCAATTATATTATTGTGACATTTCTATATTTTCTAACATATTATCAAGTGTTGCCTTAGATTCATTACGAACAATTTGTGTATGTAAATCACCATGAGTTTTTTGTAATAATTTCATATCATCTTGTAATGTTTTTACAGTTTGTGTTAATTGGTTCATATTTTGTGTAATTGATTCAATATTCTCTTTTAATGAAGTAAATACATTATCTTGATTATCTTCTTCATCTTTCCATGAAACAGATTTTTTATCAAGAGCAGGTTGGTCAATCTCTTGTATTGAAATATTAATATTAGAATTAGTATCTATATGAAGTTTGGGTCGTTCACTTTCAATTGAATGGATATTTTGTTGTTTTAACGGTGCACTCATATTAACAGGTGGTGGAATATTATTCATATCATATTCTCGTTGTTTGAGTTGTTGTTGAATAAGTGTATCCATATTTTCAATAACCCCGTCATCATTCTTTTCTGCAAAATTTACATCATCAGGAATATTGCGTTTTGTCATAGCAGCATATTCATTTTGGCGTTGTTCAAATTGGTTTGCATACATTTCTTGACGATTATTACTAACAATGGGAGGTGTATTTATAGAATATGAATTAATTGGTTGAACCGCATTATTATCATTAATAGGTGAAGTAGGGTTAGATCGGGTAGTTGTTTGTTCTCGTATATTTTGAATCATATACGAAATAGTTTCTTTATTAACACGATTCAAATCGTTTACTGTTAATTTTTGGTTTCTATATTGGTCATAAAATTTACTAACGATAGATTTAAACCAATCAACCTTTGTATCAGGGTTATATTGTGAAAAAAACGTTTGAATATATGAGTTTTTACTTATAACATTCCATAGTAATTCTTGATTTTCAGATACAACATATAATGACATGATGTATAAAAGTATGTCATTATATCTATATTTGTTAATTAGTTAATGTTTTTTTGTTTTACGATGTCTGTATTTTGGTTTATGTTTTCTTGACCTTTTTTTCTTACCACCTGATTGGTCAGGTTGTTTGGTTTCTTCTTTTTCTTTAGTAGGATCAATTTTTACGTTTTTTGTATATTTATGAAAGATATTATTTAGTTCGGTGTCTCGTTCACCTTCTGGTAAATTACTATTTTTAATATAATCAAATACGTTTGTTAAAAAATACTCTACTTGGTCATTTGGAGAAAATGTTTTATTCAAATTATGTGTCTTAATTTTATAATCATTAATATAAAATCCTTCGCTGTTTTTATCTTCACTTCCAAATATTTCTATTGTAACTTGTGGTTCATCGGTAGATGAATCATCTTGTTGTTTAACTGGTTTTGATATATTTTCTAAAAGTTTTTCTAAGTGCGGTTTATCTGTTTCTTCAACTAATTGTATAGCATTATTAAGGGCTTGTTTTTGTTGTTCAGTTATAGAATTGTCACTTGATGTACTCAAACTACCTCCCATTATATTATATAAGTTATACTATAATGATAAAAAATTACGAATTAAAATATTTTTTTCTATAACTATGCATATGTTTATCTGGTATTCGTTTATTCTTAAAAAAGTCTATTTTTTCTGTATAAGTCTTAAATTTCTTTTTCTCAGTCTTGTTGGTCAGCATAGTAATAATAAAGAATAACGAGTACATACCACACTCGTTGTTTTGATATTGATGTTCCATAGGAAAATTCTCATAAAAATGAATATGTAATGGATTTTCTAATAACAATCCTTGGTCAATAATACGGGTAACTAATGATTTGATTTCCCCTGGTATGGAGTCGCCGTTACTATCCATATAAAAAATGAATTGGTCTTCTAAATCAAGGAATAAAGAAACCCAATGAGAACCATTTTGTTTATGATTGTCTAAATTAAATACAATACCTATTTTTGTTTTTCCAGTATCAACATATGATTTTAAATCAAATGTACAGAGTTCTTCCCAAACGCATGTGCCATCATGTTCGGGTGGACGTGTATCAAAATCAATAGGTGTTGGTCCAATAATTCTAAAGTTTTTATGAGATTTTTCATACTGTTTGAGAACCGCAGCAATATCAAAATTGGAAAGCCATTTATCAGGGTTTTTCTTCCAAGATTCCGGGTGTTTAGGTGCAAAAGATTCCTTAATAAGTTTATTTTTCACCTGATTATCTGTAATAGATTCCAACCAACAATCTTCCTTGTCACATGTTTTCAACTTATTTTTCAATTCATTCCATATTTGTTTAGGACTGGTAGATTTAATAGTATTTTTGTGATGTTGAGTATTGAAAGAATCTTTTAATTTATATAACACATCATCCGTTAAACAACTAATACCAACACTTGTTTTACCTTTTGTAATAGGATTACAATTCATTGGTTTTAATTTTCTGGTTTTGGTATTCTTTTGTTTTTTCCGTTTTGTTGACATGGTTAGTTATATACTATATAGATTAAATTGTCTTCTTTTTCTTCTTTTTTTTGTTTGATCCTGCAACTTGAAAATATGGTGGGCGTCCATGTTCTATATCTGTTATAGGCAATGGGTGTATTATATCTGGGGTAAAGTCTTTACTTCCACAAGAAGTTGAACACGAATAGTCATATACATTTAATTTAACATTATTACCCAAAATTTGTTTCATTAAATCAAATACATAACTTAGACGAATTTGTTCAATCCGTCGTGTATCTGTAGATTCTTTATTATTTAAAGAAACGTTCCAACCGGTAATATTTCGTTCTCCATCGTCATTTTTTTTAGGATATGGTTTATCTTCATTTACAAGTATTTTTTCATAGTCTATCTTAGTGGTTTTGTTAAAATAAGTGTTTAGTGCATTTAAACCATTTATGTTAAGTAAGTTGAATGAAATCTTATCATTAACCATAGTTTCAGTAGGATACAATAATTTATGGTCATGGTCGTGAACTGAAATTAACCATACACCAGTTATAGCATCATTATGAAATAGTTTTTCACCAATACGTTCAAATATGTTAGGTGGTGTTTGTGACTTTCCAATAATTTTATCATATGGCATTTGATCGAAATACTCAGGTATTTGGTTAACTGTAGCATTAGGTATCTCCGGATTTGGATTATCTTTACGATAATATTGTTTTAACTCATCATGATGTGTTGAACGCCCGAATGCAGTTCCAACACAATAATCAATACGATCACCAGTTGCACTATATAATCGTATATCATAATCAGTTGCAGTGTTAGTTGTAATTATACACCCATGTGTAATAATAGCAATTGTAACTATAACTGCTTGTTCATTACTTTCAATATCCCCTCCTTTTTGTTGTTTATATTTCTTTGAATATAGGGATTGTTTTCTTGGTTTAGTAGATTTTGTTTTTCTTTTGCGTGTTATTTTATTTGAACACTGTTTTTTACTTCTAAATACCATTGATAGTTATATAGTAGTTAGAAAAATATTAGCGGTAATATATAGAAAACATGTTATCGTTTGTATCCAACTTGTTTTCATTTACGCACCCTAAGAAGGTATGCATGACCTACATGCAACATTTTTGGTTTTCAATGTCGTTGTGTCTTCGTTTTGGGATAGGTAGCATACAAGCGTTTATTCACGCTTTGTTACCAGATTATTATATTACTTCATCAAGTGATTTAATAAGAGAAGTTCAAAATGAGATGTCCAATATTGGATGCCGCGATTAATTGATATTAACGTTTTGAAAACATACGCATATCATAGTTAGCAATAGGTAGATTCCCTTTTTTAACAACACGGTCTTTACCCCACAGAGAACTGGTAGATTTTTGTGAATAAGATGAAGTATCAATGTCGTCGTTCATATTACCAAATAAGGTGTCATCTTCATTATTATATTTTTCATTATGCGGTTGCTCATCATCTTTCATTTTAAAATGTCGTATAAGATGTTTAGTATATGTATTAAATATTTCATTGATATCTGTAGATATTTGTATATCTGGGGAATCAATCATATTAGCAGTAATTTTTAGTATTCTATTACGATATTTACGTATATCATCAATCATTTGATTATCAAGAATAGCCTGTTCTGGATTGGTTTGTGCAACATATTTACGATAATGATTTTTATTCATTAATAATGCAAGAGTTAATTCATCCATATCTGTATGGTTAACGCGGTTATCTAAGTTATTGTTATCTTCGTTTAATAATTTGTCATTACAATCTTCAGTGGAATCTTCTTGCATACTAATGAAATATATATGTTATAAGAGTATTATTTTATTTTATTTTATTTAGTAATTATAATTTCACGGCTATAATAATATTGTGCTATACTATATAATAGATTACATGTCATCTACCTTAATACCTCAAAAAAATGGCGATCAAACCAACTCTCGTAAAATATTAAGCAAATCATGGAACCAAGAAAACGTAATAGGTACTATCAATGATAAGAAACGTATACTAACCCCATTTAGGGCAGCAAACAATTTAGGTGATTTCCTTATACGTAAAAATTATGTATGTGGTGGACCTAACCAAATAAACCCTGGTAAAACAGGAACAAAAACATCAATTGGTTCTATATTAAGTGCGTGTGATGGTTCAGGTGTAGAAGGTGCATCATGTAACCCCAAATTCGTTTCAGATTCCTCTGATTATGTACGTTTTCGTAAATTACGTGCTATGAATAAAAATTACACTGGAAGATAAACAATATAATTTATATCACTATGTTATAGAATCATTGTGATATGTTTAAAATGATGTATAGTAAGACTAATATAAATAATGGTGCATTATCAGGTGCTAAACCAATGCCTCTAAAAGATAGTACAAGTACAAATGAAAGTACATTTAATATGTCAAGAAAAACTTATTTGGAAACAGTTCCATCAACACCTATTACAAATGATATAAAACTACAAAAAAAATGGTTAGGAAATCGTGATGCATCCCAAGTTGTAGCAAATCGTCGTAATGTAGCAGTAGGTAAAGGAACATTAAATGAAGGTGCTGGATTATATTCATTTACTGCATATAATGAAATAAATGTACAGAACACTGCATTACGTCGTGCTCGTTCTGGTGGTTCAGGTTCAGCCCCAAAAACAGTAGCACAAACAAGGAATGCTTTAACTCGTAGATATGCACCAGTTCAATATTCAAATATAAATGGTGTAGTAACTAATAACTATATTAAGAATTATTATGGTAATAATGCACCAGTAAGTTATCATTAAATATAAGTAACAGGATTAATACGAGTTTCATTGATATTATGAGGATATTTATAAGTATTATTTGTTAATGTATAGTTTTCATTTATTGTAGAAATACTATACATGGTACGAATAATATGATTTGTATACAAGAAATATACATACATTATATTTAACCCAACGATAAGAAGTAAATAATCAAACATATTGAACTTATTGTAATCAACATAAACGAGTAGTTCATATCAATTTTTTTCACAATATACAATATATATTGTGTAATGTACAGTTATTTAGTTGAATTTTTTGGTGCCGCGTTTTTTATTTACGTTATCTTTGCAACTGGAAATCCTTTAGCAATTGGTGCTGCGTTAGCTCTTGCTATATTAGTAACAAGTAATATTTCTGGTGGTCATATTAACCCTGCAGTGACAATTGCAATGGCTTCTGCTGGTAAATTACCAGTAGATGAAGTATTGCCATATTGTTTAGCACAAATCATGGGTGGATTAACAGCCCTTCAATTATACAAACGTTATCAATTATAAGTACAAAAATTATGTAATAATAAATATTTTATTATATAATTTATTTTGTTTTGTTCATTGCACGAAATAATATAAATAAACCAACCAAAGAGAGAGAACCAATATAGATACTAGTAATTCTATCAGGTGTAAATCCTGTAAAATTTTCTTTATCATTCTCTTTATCGTTATCTTCCTTATCTTTTAAATCTATTCCTTGAATGCTTGGTAATTTATCGTTAATAGGTGTTTCTTGAAATGCTTCAATTGCTACTGGTGTTTTTTTAGAAATAGGAGTAAATGCAGAACCAGATGAGGGTTTCCAGAATATTTTTGATTCCATATTTTCAAAATTATCCATCAATGGACATTTTTTAACGGTAAAATTGTCCTTTATTGTTTTACCATTACTTCCTGCATTCTTGCGACGGGTTTCATCTTGTGATAATTTGGGTATGTTATTTAAAAAACTTTTCATTTTATATATACATTCATTGATATATTTATTTCCTATAATGCTAAATAGTTATAAAATAATAAACACACTTTTATAATCAGTTCATCATTATCAACTTTTACTTTTAGCTAACATTTTTGCCTTTTTTGCTGCCCTTTTTGCATTTTGAGTAAACAACTTTTTCATTTTAACAATTTCTCGTGCTTCTATTTTTGTCTTTTTCTCAGCAATCTTATTTGTTTTCATTATTTTTATTTGCATTTTTTTAGATTGAATATGAATACGTGATAATATTTTCCTTCTATAATAATTTCGTATTTTACGTTCATAAACTAACATTCTTTGTTCATGTTCTTCTTCTTTAACCTTATTAGAAATTTTGGTTAGATGATGTAGAAACCGAATTAATATTCGTTTTATTTGATAATCAAAATCATTATTATACGATACAAGTGTTGTTAGAAGGTTAAAACAACTTTGTATTTTTTCAACAACATTATTATGATAATATTTATAAATGAAGATAGGATTATCATTACTCATAATAATCCGTCTTATATAAGAGGAAAAATATAAATCTTGTTTTAATAATTGTATTACTGGGTGAGACTGAATTTGGATTTCATTATTTTTTAAATACGTAGTTGGTGGTAATAATTGTTTAAAATATGGTCTTGTAGAATATCCACTTGTATCATCATTTTTTTTAAAGAACTGCATATAAATAAGTTGTTCATATTTACGAAGAAGATTAAATGTATCTTTTGACCTATATAAATATCGCATTGTATCTGTGATTAGAGGTGTTAACAATTGCATTCGTGTTTCAATATCTATAAAATCATATATGGTTAAACGTAATTCAATAGGTAACCGTTTAATCCATGTAGTCCAATGTTGATTACGGTCTGCCGGCATATTAATAATATTATTATAATACTATAACATTATAATAAATTATATCAATTTTTTATATATTTTAAAAATCTGCATTGAATTCAAACACATCATCATCTACTGTTTTATTCGCGAGTGCATACTCAGAGTTAGTTCGTTCAAAGAAATTTACCTTTGATTCCATACTAATTAATTCCATAAAATCAAAGGGGTTTTGTGAATGATAAATTTTATCATATCCTAATTGTAAAACCAAACGATCAGCAACATATTCTATATATTGAATCATTAATTTTGAGTTCATACCAATCATTCTACAGGGAATAGCTTCGGTAATAAATTCTTTTTCTATAGAAACCGCTTCTTGAATAATTTCATATATACGTGTTTTAGATAGTTTTGTTTGTAATTTTGAATATAATAATATCGCGAATTCTGTATGTAATGCTTCATCACGTGAGATAAATTCATTAGACAAAGTGAGTCCTGGCATGAGTCCACGTTTTTTAATCCAATATATAGAGGCAAATGAAGCAGAAAAGAAAATACCTTCAATTGCAGCAAATGCTACAAGGCGTGATGCAAAATTACTATTTTCGTCACCTATCCATTTTTTTGCCCAATCTGCTTTTTTTGCAATACATGGATAATTTTGGGTAGCTTCAAATAATTTCGTTTTTTCTGTACTGTTGTGGATATATGTATCAATTAATAAACTATACATTTCTGAATGAATATTCTCCATAGCAATTTGAAATCCATAAAATGCACGTGCCTCCGATAATTGTACGTCACCCATAAAGCGATTTGCCAAGTTTTCAAGAACTAATCCATCAGAAGCAGCAAAAAACGCCAATACCATTTTAATGAATTGTTGTTCATCACTATTTAACTTATTCCAGTCATTAATGTCCTTGGATAAATCAACTTCTTCGGCTCGCCAAAAACAATCCACTTGCCTTTTATACATTTGCCAAATGTCATCATGTTGAATAGGAAACATAACAAAGCGGTTATCGTCAGGAATTAAAATACTATCAGTTGATGGAAGTTCTGCCATAGACCTTGCTAGATATTATACTATATAGATTTTATCTTGTTTTAAAAAACTATTTATGCTTATAATGAGTATAGTTTTATAAAATATTTTGTTGGACATATGACTTTATTTTGCAGTTAATATAATAATGAAAAACACATATATTATTCCTTACGATGTACAAGCAGAATATATTTATTATTGTTTGAATTATTATAACCCATAAAATTACATAAATTTGAAATAATAGTATCTGTCAATACTATATTTAAGATATATGAACCAACCCGAATGTCAACATCTGGGCGAACCCAAAAAACGTGGACGTAAATCAAAAAAACAGCTTGAAAAGGAGATGATGAAAGAGTATCGTTATGAAAATCCTGAAGAAGCTGATTATTTACCTTTTACTAATAAAAAATTATATGAAAACATGCAACATTTATCAAGTGCAGAAAAACAGCGGTTAGAACAAAAATTTACAAAACCTAAGCCTGGACCACAGCGTGATTATTATAATTTATTAAGTCAACGTACAAAAAAAATAGTAGTAGCAACTGGACCAGCAGGAACAGGTAAAACGCTATTTGCAACAGAAATGGGTGTCAAGAATTTTCTAACAAATAATGTAGAAAAAATTATTTTTACACGACCATCAGTAACCGTAGATGAAGATTTAGGGTATTTACCTGGAACATTAGAAGAAAAAATGGCACCTTGGGTTCGTCCTATTTATGATATTCTATACAAATTTATATCACCAAAAGACGTTGGTTTATTAATTGAAGAAAAAATAATAGAAATTTCACCACTTGGGTTTATGCGTGGACGTACATTTAAAAATTGTTGGATTATTGCAGATGAAATGCAAAACTCTACAATGTCACAAATGAAAATGTTATTAACACGTTTAGGTGAAAATACACGATTGGTTATTACTGGAGATTTAGACCAACCAGATAGACACGATGAACTGAATGGATTAGATGATTTTTTAGATAAATTTAAAGGAAAACGGTCATCAAGTATTACCAGTATTGAATTTGGAAATAGTGATATTCAACGCGAAGAAGTAGTTAAAGAAGTATTAGAAATATATAGCGGTGATGTTCCATTAGATTATCAGGTAAATAATAGTGATGAAGAAAATACTTAAATATTATAAATAATTGTATATATAATATTATAAATGAATACATCAATACCAACACATTATGAAATAACGAATTTTGCAAAACTTACTTTACTTGTATATGAGTATGGTAAAGCATATATAGTTGACCGTAAAACCACCATAGAAGAATTTGTAGCAGACATTGTTGAAAATAATGAACAAGAAAATTGTCGTATGGATGTAATTAATGATTTGGCCAAAACATCCCCTCATGGAAGGGTTCATCGATTTTTTAGTAATCCAAATACAGATTTACAAGTAGGTATTACAATAAGCGAAACAAATAATCGTATTTGTGTAGTTTTCCGTGGAAGTGAAAGTAAGTATGATTGGTATTATGATTTGGCATTCTGTAAAACAAAAGTACATGATGATGTATATGTTCATGGTGGATTTCATAAACAATTACATGCTGATTATATTTATGACCAAATAACAATAGAATTAAAGGATTTATTAAGGCATAATCCAGATTATGACATATATGTAACAGGGCATAGTCTTGGCGGTGCTTTATCTACGTTATACGGGTATGAACTATCCAGAGAAATACCAAATAAAATAACAGTTGTTTCATTTGCAAGTCCACGTGTTGGTAATACTCCATTTAAAACCGCGTTTGATACTCAACCAAATTTAATACATTATCGTATTACGAATAAACGAGATATAGTAACTGCTGCACCTAATATAAATTTTACTCATGTTGGTATAAATATTACATTAACTGACAATAATTATTATATTTTTCATAATTATGATTATCCGTGGTATTATTTTACATTTTTTACATGTTGGAGTATCGGTGACCATTCAATGGATGTTTATTATAATCGGTTAAAGAAGAATATATGGACTCAACTATAGAATTATTGGTTTAGTATAAATTTATTTCGGTATATAAATTATATTATCAGTAGAATGATGAAAAGTCTAAAAAAAGTTATGGCGAAAGTTCCTATGAAAAAATTAATGTATAATCGTGGTGTGTTATATGCTTTATGTATTTTAGCACTATTCAACCTTATTATGTATGCAAATGCAAGAGATTTTAACTCTGTAATTACAATGCTGATTGTTGGTGTTTTAATGTCGTTTTTTAGTAAAAATATGATTATTATATTAGCAGTAGCTATTGGTGTAACTTATCTATTGAATTATAATTCTGTCAAATTAATAAGCGAAGGTGCTGAAAACATGAAAAAGGAAGGTGAGGAGAGTGCTGAGGAAACCGCCGAGGAGAGTGCTGAGGAAACCGCCGAGAAGAGTGCTGAGGAAACCACCGAGGAGAGTGCTGAGGAAACCGCCGAGGAGAGTGCTGATGGAACGGATGAAGATAAAAAGAAAATGTATGATGAATTACAAACTGATTTTAAAGATTTTCAAAAGATTCAAGATTCTATATTAACAGGTATGAAAGAAATAGATCCATTATTAACAAAAGCAGAAACTTTCATTGAAAAATTTGAACATTACGGTAAAAAATTAGAGAAAACTGCATAATAACTATATTTTGATTAGTGTATAATAACTATATTTTTGTATGTAAATATTGTATACAAAAATATAAATAATATAACATGTTCGGTATTGTTGAAAAATTAAAAAAAGCATTACGTTTTATCGCTGATTTACCCAACATAATATCGCGTGCTATAAGCAAATTTGTTGACAACCTGTTTAGGAGGGCGTTGAGTGGAATCCTGCAAATGATTGAGAACTTCAAAAGGATAGTATGTTTTTTGGAATCACTACCACTGCGTGCACGAAACATTACATCAGGGGTTGAAAATATATTTAATGGTGTAGCTAAAAAAGTAGAAGCAATTGGTAAATCATTTAGCGTCGGCGCGAAATCAACCGGTACATTATTTGCTTATACTGGTGAATATGCAGAAACCCGTTTAAACTGTGTAATGCAATTCATTAAGAACTTTTACAAATGTGCAATATTCTATCTTATACGTATTATTTGTGAAATAGTATATGCAATTATAACATTACCTTTCATTTTTATTGGTAACTTATTTGGTTTAGATGTAGATAAAAGAGTATTTCAGCCTGCAACCGAAGGATTCCGGTATGCAGGTTCTTTGATTGGCATTAATATAGAATTTTATTTGAAGTATTTTACCGAAAATATTTATAAGGATTGTTTTTCATGTAGACGGTTGAAAGATTCTGCACTTGAAAATGCAGGAAAAAGATGGGGAGATACATTCTCTAAAGATATACCAAACATTATGAAAGATGGTGGTGCAAAAGAATTTAGACGAGCTAAAAATCAATTTAATGAATCATCTGTAGTTGTACCGCGACAACCACATTTGGTACATTAATTATAAAAATAATCTATACTTATACTAGAGTATAAATTATTAAGAAAAATGATTGGTCGTTATGTTCAGGAGGTTATAGATGGTGTCAAATATATGATTGAAACATTTAAACGTATTATTTGTTTTTTGGCTTCTATACCAAAACGAATTCAAAATATAAATGCTGGATTTGAAAATATTTTTAATGGAATAAATGCGGAATTTGATGCAATTGGAAAAAGTTTTGTTATGGGTGTTAATAGTATAAGTTTATTGGGTCTATATATAGGTGAGTTTATAACTACACAATCATCGTGTGGATTTAAATTTGCTTCAAATTTTTTCAGTTGTGTATTTTATTATCTGATTGATATTATCATATATTGTGTGAAAACGGTCATATATCTTATAGTTCAAATGGTTTATTGGATTGTTTTTACCCTCTTTAATATAGATATTTCCTATGTAGAAAAACAATTCTATGAGGCATTGGGTGTAATTGATGAAATAACAGCACCTTATCTAGGGTTATCTATTCTTAATCTAAGTTGGCCAAAGAATATAAGAGAAAGATGTTATTTATGTAAACGTTTAAAATCATCCGCGGTAAAAGATAAAGCAAAAAATGTTGGTATTACATTTAATGAAAAAATACCCAATCTGTTTGGTAAAAGTAGGGGAATAATGCGTAGAGGACGCCATCAATTTGAAGAAATATTTAAACTTCATGTAAGACATCCATCAAAAGTATATTAGTTTTTTTTTATCATAATAGAATATAAATGGGTAAAAAGTGTGTTCCTGGACTTATATGTATTGAAAATATGACATTATTTGTATTAATTCTTGTTATCTTGCTTTTTATATATGTTTGGTATAGCCAATATCGTATTCATCAAAATACGCCTATTACTGGTGATAAAGTAGTTTTAGTAAATACCAGTTCTAATATACCACAATTGGTTCCTATTGCAAGTAGACAAGATGTTTTTAATGACCCGTATTCTCCTCCTGGAAAAAATCCAGTTGTATATCCACGTAATTCAGGAGATGTAAGAGGTATACCTGTAAATATACAAACACGTGGTGTAGATAATGATTATCAACAAGTGGGTATTTTAACACGTTCAAATTATTCTGGTGATGAAATGATTTTACCATTAATGGGACGTAAACATATGTCTGGTCGTGATAAATGGCAATATTATACTATATCTGGTACTGGAAATTTAAATACAAAATTACCTATTAGTGTAAATGGACGTAGTTGCACTGGTGAATACGGGTGTGATGATATTTATAACGGGGATGTTGTATATGTTGAAGGTTATAAAGATACCTTCCATGCTACTATTTATGAAAACAATCAATTTCATTATATACCAGTATAAATGTAAATGCAGACAAATATTAATTATTATATCAATATTTAGAGAATATTGTGTATGAACAAAAATTAAACTATATCTTTATTATATAGTTTACTTTGGTATGTCATATTTTAACATAAATGAAAATAATATTTCTACAAAAGAAGAGATCCAATATTTTTATAGTGGAGTTTCTATTAATCATCGCGATATTACTGCTCTTACCAATGATGATAGTAAAAATTCCATAAAAAATAAAGATTTACCCGACGTTGAGGGAAAGAGAATACCAGAAAAAAATACATTTTATCAAATCAAAGTTAGAAATAAAGAACCCAATTTTACTTATGGTGGATTATCTCCTTCATCCTATACTGCAAAATCTATTTATTTGTTTGGGTTATTGCACCGTAATATTTCAGGAATATCATCAAATAATAAATCTAATATTGTTGGCGAAATTGTAGTTGAACATACTAATCCTAATAAACAATTGCAAAAAGTATATACTTGTTTTTTAATTAAAGAAAGTGATGTTACTAATTTACCAGATGGACAAACTGAAGAAAATAATACGGATACTTCACTTGATGGATTAATATCTTTAATAAATAACAAATTGTCTCCTGAATATACATTTGATTTATCAAGTGATATTCCAACACAAACACATTCTATTCATTATGTTGATAAAAATAATCACATATTTGTCTTTACCAATCCTATTGAAATAAATAAAGATACTGCCAAATTTTTTAAAACCAAAGTATCACCCAAAACAAAGTTGTTTAGTATTTATCCTACAAATGACAATAACAATAAGAGTTTATTTTATGGAAGTGAGACTATCCTATTAAATGGTACACCCTCTAATCAAGATGGATTTCGTTTGATGGAAGGTATTGACGAAGAAGATAACGCCGAAGAGACAAATGATATTTGGATAGACTGTTCACCAACAGGTGAAAGTGACGATACTGTTCAAGCATTAAGAAATATACCGGTTGATAGTGAGTATAGTAAGCATAAAGAGCAAATCGATGGATTTAAAATGATTACACATTTTTTCATGTTTATTTTGATAACCTTATTAGCATTTTTTATGATTCCAAAGTTGTATAAGTCTATTGTTATTGACAGGTTTAATACAGACAATAAAAAAACAGCTCATAAAGATATATTTCATTCAGATATGGCAATTATATTTATATTTCTCGTAAATCTGGCTGCTGCTTTTTTTCCAATCAATATTTATTATATAATGTTTATAAGTGCATTTGCAATAGCCAGTTATGCACTTATACAATTTAACAAAACACAGTCTGCATTCATGACAACTGATAGTAAAGATGCAAGTTATGATTCGGATGCTAAATTCCAACCAGAAGGTGAAGATGTTAGTATGTTAGGCTGGTTCAATATAATTGTGGCGATGGGCATGGCTCTTGGAGAACACTTACCCGGTAGTAAGACACGTATGGTGATTCCATATCTATTATTTGCTGCCGCATCATTTTTTATTATATTATCTATTAATTATGCATTAGAATACCAGAATGCAGATGAAGATAAGAAAGCCGAAGTGAACTATTTTAATGGTGAAACATGGATAAAACCATTTGTATTAAGTATATCAGTAATTAGTCCAATCATAATGCTTGTGATAAATAATAAATAAGAGAACACTAATATAAATTATATAATTTCAAATAATGATATTACATAATTAATCGTTTATTGATACATAGAAGCACTTCCAACATCGTTAGCGACAGGGCTGAATCCACTGCTTATAAAACGAGCAGGTTCACTTTTTCCAATGGGGGCCATCTTCTCAACCATTTGCTCTTCCAATGTTTCCTTCTTAGGTGGGTTCATTTTCTCCATTTTACTGTCTTTCTTTGCTTGGGTAGGTGTGTGTTTCATAATAACAGCCTTACCAGTAACATTGCTACATCTGCGAAGTAACTCATAACCAGCAAAAAGGTATAAAACAGCAAGTAAAGGATTTGCATAAAAGAAGAGGTATACTGTTATAGCAAAAACACCAACCATACCGATTGGTCCGTCAATCATACCACATAACATACTGGGTGCATCAATAGGCATAGCAATATAAACTACAAGCAAAAAGGCTAAGCCCATTTCTAATTGTGTCATGTTTTTTAGGAAACTGGGTGCTTTCATTTTATATACAATAGTATTATATTTTGTGCTTTGGAAAATTGAATTAAAAAGTCCTAAATTACTATATACATCTACCTTTAACAAAAGTATGAAGAAAAATTCTGGATATTCAAAGGAATCGCGAACCAATCCTGTTATTCTTACAACAATTGAACGAGAGAATATTCGTTTAAAATCCTATATTGGGAAAAAGGGGTATACAATCCCCAAAGTTGAACTGCCTAAAGGAGAAGAAGAATTTTTGAAAAAAGATTTATTTGTAAAACCGTTTGTTCCTGGTGCACAGTTTGGTAACCCGAATGACCAATCTGCAGCATTTCCCGTATATAGGGAAAATAATAATAAAATGTATTTACCCAGATTTTATGGAATTCAACGTTATGGTGTTCCAGATAGATGTGATATTGAAGAAGGAGATGATATTGATGTTCCATTTGAACTGTCATTAAGGGATTATCAAGTAAAAATAGTAGATATTTATTGTAATTATGTATCTAAACCTTTATCCAAAGAAAACGCACAACACGGTGACGGTGGTATACTTGAGGTTCCATGTGGACGAGGCAAAACTATTATGGCACTAAATATTATCTCAAAAATAAAAAAGAAAACATTAATTTTAGTACACAAAGAATTTCTTATGAACCAATGGATAGAAAGAATGAATGATTTCTTACCAACAGCACGTATAGGTAAGATTCAAGGACCCGTATTTGATATTGAAGATAAAGATGTGGTTATCGGCATGATTCAATCATTGTATGATAAAGAATACGCACCAAACGCATTTTCATCATTTGGATTAACCATTATTGATGAGGTTCATCGCATAGGTAGTGAACAATTTTCACGAACATTATTTAAAACCATTACACCTTATATGCTTGGTATTTCGGCAACAGTGGAACGTAAGGATAAATTAACAAAAGTATTGTATATGTTTATTGGTGGTAAAATATATGAAGAAAAACGTACAGAGGAAGATCCTGTGTGTGTTAGAGCAATTGAATATAAAAGTGATGACCCCGAATTTAATAATGTTGAATTGGACTATAGGGGCAATACAAAATTCAGTAGTATGATTGTAAAACTGTGTGCATTTGGACCCAGAAGTGATTTTATTGTAAACGTATTAAGAGATTTATTAGAAGAACACCCAGAAAATCAAATAATGATTTTATGTCAAAATAAATCTTTGTTAACCTACTTATATGAAGCGATTAATTATCGTGAAATCGCGAGTGTTGGTTATTATATTGGCGGAATGAAACAGGTTAAATTACAAGAAACAGAAACAAAAAAAATAGTATTAGCAACCTATGCAATGGCTGCGGAAGCACTTGATATTAAAACATTAGCAACATTAGTAATGGTATCACCCAAAACAGATATAGTTCAATCTGTAGGACGTATTTTAAGGGTAAAACATAAACATCCTATTATAGTTGATATTGTAGATATGCATGAAAATTTTCAAAAACAATGGTTACAGAGAAGACGTTTTTACAAAAAGTGTAATTATCGTATTAGAATGACTGATTCAAAAAAATACACAAATATGATGTTAGATTGGGAAACAGATACAACATGGAAACGCGTATATGAACCAAAGGAAAGAGTAGATGGGGATGAAGATGAAGAAGAAATACCTATAGTTCGTAAATGTTTAATAAATATAGAAGATTTTTAGAACGATATAAATATAGAACGTTTACAATATAAAATGGATGAAAAATTAATAGAACCAATAAAACAACCAGAATCAATTACATCAAAAGTAGCAATGGCTATGATTTTTTTATGTTCAAGTACAGTTATTGTATATATTATACTTATGTATCAAGATATACATCAAATATATATAGATGTCCATACTGCATCTACTTTAATAAATAGTTATAATGAAACAGGTTTTGATAAAATACATGAAGAATTAAGTGAAATTAGCACATGTGTATTACAAAAATATTGCAAGCGTGTTCCAGATTAAACGATATTAACATGTTCTGGACTATCCGAATAAATTACATTTTTTACAAATTTACAATGTGTATGTAGACATGATGTAATATATAGTGACATTTCGGTAAATGAACCAAATTGAACAATTACATTATCGAGTATTAATTTAAATATATTGACTTGTTTTAAAATATCAACTTTTGAAATAATAATGTAATTAGAACCAGTCATATTAATAGATTTAATTAATTTATCCATATTCAACCAATTAACAGTTCGTGTTCGTCCTGTAGTAGTACCAATTTCTCTACCTGCTTCGCCTATCATATTTAATTCAGGGTCATCGTGTAATTCTTTTGGAAAATCTGTATCATTACCAGCTCGTGTATCATATATTTTAATTGCACCATAAATAGTTTTAATAAGTTGAGGTGGGAAACCAAGACTACATGCACCATAGGGTAATGTAGTAGATGATGTAGTATATGGATAATTACCTTGTGTAATATCTAACCATACTCCTTGTGCACCTTCACATAAAATTGTTCCGTATAATTTTTCATCCCATAAAAAAGGTTTAAAAAATTCAACATCCTTAACTTGTGTACCAAATCTTGCATATTTATCACGATAACAAGGTGCAATACCTTTTGCAGTAGAACCTTGTTTTCTATATAATTTAATATCTTCTTCAATATGGGTATCAGTGACAACATGAGCTTTGGGCGAAATTTTAATACAATCTGTATTAAATCCAGCTTCTTTTAAATAATTTATTTCTTCTATAAAACCTTTTTGATTCACAACGCAATCCGGTCCAATAATAGATGGTATATTATAAAAAACACCACCTGGTATTAAATGAGTTTTATATTTTTTTCCATCAATATAAATAGTATGACCAGCATTATTTCCTCCTGCCCATCTACATATCATATCATATTTTCCGCTACTTGCTAATTGAGATACAATTTTGCCTTTCGCTTCATCTCCCCAAGCTAAACCGCAACATATATCTACTTGTTGTAAGGCCATTCCACTTATACATTTTATATAAAACTAATTTTAAATAGTTTAAACCGATGTTATTAATAATATTATACTATGACAAAAATAGAATTTGGTGTAAAATTAGATTTTAATAATGTCTTAATACGTCCAAAAAGGTCAACATTAAAAAGTAGGTCAGATGTAGAATTAGAACGAAAAATTAAGTTTAAACATAGTAATATTGAATGGAAAGGTGTTCCTATTATGTCAGCAAATATGGATACAACTGGTACTTTTGAGGTATATAAAGTATTAGCACAACAAAATATGTTAACCATATTACATAAATTCTACACAATAGATGATTATGCTGCCCAAAAAGATGTATTAGACCCAAATTTATTTGCTGTGTCAAGCGGTATTTCTAATGATGATTATGATAAATTAGTAAACATAATGAAGGTAATAGATTGTAATTGGATATGTATAGATATTGCTAATGGATATTTGGAAGGTATGGTCAGTTTTTGTAAAAGAGTTAGAGAACAATTCCCAAATAAAATTATAATAGCAGGAAATGTAGTTACTCGTGAAATAGTGGAAGAATTAATCTTAGACGGTAAGGTAGATATTGTAAAAATCGGTATTGGACCAGGCAGTGCATGTACTACTCGTTTAAAAACAGGGGTTGGTATGCCACAATTATCTGCAGTATTAGAATGTTCTGATGCGGCACATGGTGTAGGTGGACATATAATATCAGATGGTGGCATAACTTGTCCTGGTGATATGGCAAAAGCATTTGGAGGTGGTGCAGATTTTGTTATGGTAGGTGGTCAATTTGCTGGACATGATGAGAACCCGGGTGATATAATTGAAGAAAATGGTAAAAAGTTAAAGTTATTTTATGGTATGAGTTCAGAAACAGCACAAAAGAAACATTATGGTTCTATGGCAAAGTATCGTTCTTCTGAAGGACGTGTATTAAAAATACCTTACAAAGGGTCATTATATAATACAGTTGCTGATTATTTGGGTGGCTTACGAAGTACATGCACATATATTAATGCATCATGTATAAAACACATGTCAAAATGTACTACATTTATGCAAGTGAATCAACAAGTAAATAATAGTTTGGTATAAAAATAATATATAAAATATGATATATATATTATTAACATGGATCCATTACTTATTATTTCACCTTGTGATGGCAGATACAACAAATATACAAAATGTTGTCAAGATTATTTTTCCGAATATGCAATACAGAAACAACGAGTAATTATAGAAATTCAGTATTTATATGAATTAATGAAATTTTTACCTCAAATTAAAGTTATAACAGAAATAGATTATCAAGTATTATTTGAAATAATAGTAAATTTTGATATAAATGAATGTAATAAAATAAAGGAAATAGAAAATGTAATAAAACATGATGTTAAATCAGTAGAAATCTATATAAAAAATATTTTATTAGAATCAAAATTAAAAGATTGGGTAAGTTTTATTCATTTTGGATTAACCTCACAAGATATCAATAATGTATTATATCCAGTATTAATCAAGAATTTCATAAATGATAAATATACAGGTTTATTAGACAATATAATGAATCAATTAGATACAATGTATACTTCATATAATAAGGTAATTATGTTAGGTCATACACATGGTCAAGCTGCAGTACCAACAACATTTGGAAAGGAAATGAAAGTATTTCATTATAGATTAGAAGAAGTTCAAAAACAATTACATAGCATAAAATATAAGTGTAAATTTGGTGGAGCAGTTGGAAGTTTAAATGCACATTATGCAGCTTACCCAAAACATGATTGGGACTCTTTTGCTACAGAATTTATAAGTAAATTTGATTGTGAACGAAGTAAATATACAACACAAATAGATAATTATGAAAATTTAAGTATTATTTTTGATATAATAAAACGTATTAATACAATTTTAATAGATTTATGTCAAGATATATGGTTATATATATTCAAAAAATATCTACAATTATCTATTAATAAGGAAGAAGTCGGGTCTTCTACTATGCCACATAAAGTGAATCCTATTGATTTTGAAAATGCAGAAGGCAATTTGGGACTTTCTAATGCATTATTTGAATTTATGTCACGAAAGTTGCCCATATCTCGTCTTCAACGTGATTTAACAGATAGTACTGTGTTAAGAAATGTAGGTATGGCATTTGGATATAGTGTGATTGCGTTACAAAATATAACTAATGGATTAAATAAGATTACTCCAAATCAATTAGAAATAACACATGATTTATATAGAAATCAGGTTGTTCTTGCCGAAGCGTATCAAACAATTTTGCGAAAATATAATATGAATGATGCATATGATAAATTAAAAGATTTTACACGTAATAATGATAAAATTATTACAATTGAAGATTTTCATTCATTCTTCTTTGAAAAACTTGAAATAAATAATGGTATTTTAAATGAATTATGTAATATACATATGACAAATTATGCTGGAAATAGTATAAAATAAAAACTATATATTATATATATTTAATAATGAAAACATTCTTACCTACTTCTGTAATTAATGCACCATATATGGTAGATAAGATGTTATGTAAAAACCCATGTTACAAAACAACACATATAACTGAATATAAAACACCTATAGCTACTAATAAATATTCACATGTAAAATCAAAATATAAAATTTTATCTATACCTCCAGCTGAGTAAACTAATATTATATTTTATATAAAAATATAATATGTTTATATAATACCCAACATTAATGGAAGCCAAAAACAGATCCGATAGTGTTGATAGCCGTTCATATAGCTTTGATAGTACTGATTCCAAAATTAAAATTATTATAAAAAAAGTGTCAAAAAAACGACGAAAACGAGAACAAAACATTGAAGATATTGCTAAGTCGCCCATACCTGATAAAAATTTGTATTTATCTCAAATAGATAATTTTATTAAGGGTAAGCAGTTTTAAATTAATTTTTTTTCCAACTATTATATTGCTTATTACGTTCTAATAATTCTTTTTCAATATTTTCACGATATTCTTTCTCTTTCATCTGGATATATTCCCTTTGTTTATTAATACGTAATATAGTATTTTCATATCTATGTTCAGGTTTTAATTTAGCTTGTTCTGTTTTATATATTTTAATATCTTTATAATGTTCTTTAATAGCATCTTTAACATATCTTGGTTCCATATTTCTTACATCTAAGTCCATTATGCCATGATAACCTGGTATGATACCTTCGTTTTTCATTTATTATTACTATTATAATAATAAATGATATATTTAATTTGTTATTGATAATAATCTTTTACAATTCTTGATATATGAATAATTTTTGATCCATTATGTGCAATTTTTAATGGTATCCATCGTTTAAATTTTGTATGAAATATACATTCCATAGACAACGATTTTTTCAGGTCAACATAACGGTCTTCTTCAATGTTTTGAAAATCATCCTCATCATCACTTTCTTCAATATAATCCAAATTTTTGTTTTCACGAATAGTACGAAATTGTCCATTCATAAAGACACTGGTTTTATAATCTGGTATATAAGCGATTCCATAATATACAAGTGTATTTTGTTTACCATATGCATGTAAATGATAAATATCATATTGAATATCTGCAGAAACTTTGAACACAGTTTTTTGACGGTATTGTGGTTTAAACAAATCCATTGTGTATGATGGGATATGAATATGGGTTGACCGTTTTTGTATTGTTGGTGATTCAACTGTTATATTTATTTTCATGTTTAACAACACATTAATGTGTGGCATAATATTGTTCATAGTACGATATTGAATATGATGAGTTTGGTATGCAATTTCATTGACCAAATGTGGTGGTATTACTGAAGAAATCGGGTTTTTTACACTATTCGACCACAATACTGGTAATTTAAATATAACACTTGTATTACTTTCTTTAATTGTTTCTAAGAATGATTTGATATAAAATAATTTGTCATAAAATGTTAATCCGGATAAAGGAGCGCCTTTGTAAAAATAAATATCTTCAATAACAAAATAAGGGACATTTGTTTCTTCATCTACTATGGATGTTCCATATAATATAGTACCTTTTCCTAAGGTATTGTTATCTTCTTTCATAATTCGTGTTGATTTAACTATTTTCTTTTCTTTATTCAAATCAAATAAATAACATACATCACAATCTTTGTAGAATGTAAACCAAGCGAAATTCTTTTTACCAGTTGGAATTGCCAATGCTACATTATAATCGGGAGAATATCCCTTTTGAGATACTGTTTCATATGCATTATCAAATTTGGGAAATCTTTCCACTAAGTGGTACATTTGATTCATAGTAAGTTCCATTATAATCTTATATTATGATGGACCAAGTATAACTTTATAGAAGAGATATGTTTAAATGATTTGTAATTATTAATTAACATACCTATCCGCGTTTACGTTTAATTGTTCTTTTTTTTGAAGTTTTCTTAGACGTTTTAGATTTTCTTTTTTTTGATTTTCTGTTTTTTTTTTTACTTTTACCACCTGTAAGGTCACCATTCTTGTTAAAATAACTATTCGAATTTGACGGTTCTTTTTGATTAGGAATCGATGAAGTCTCTTTATCTCGGGATTTTTGGTTTTGTCTTTCTTCCTCTAATTCAGCTATAAAGTTCATATTATAATCTGCATTAAGGTCACCATGAAAATGTAATGCTAAAAAATGAAAATCCTTAAATTCTGGAATATTTGAAATTTCTGTTACAATAGTATCTATTTTTATTTTTTCATTATATGCATCCAATATACAGTCAACCCAAGTATATGATTTATAATGTTCTATATCTTGTTTTTGTAAATATTCTATTAATCTATATTTGTGTAAAACATCATCGCGTCTTGTATAATCACTACCTGGTGTACCTATTACCATCTGTATATCGTCATTATATCTTAAATAATCATAACTTTGTACAGACTGTTTATATTCAACACTATCTTTTTCTTTACTGTTATTATAACTGAATGATGTTGGAACAATTTTTTTGTCAAATCCAGGACTTTCTCTACAATCATTAGCTATTTTGTTACTATTAGATATTTCGTGTAATGTATACGATTTTGCACATTCTTTCCAGGGTTCTTTAATTGTTGAATTTGAAAACATTGAAAACACTGAATTTATCGTATTTTTCTTAAATATTTTTTCTACATTTTTAATAGCGAAATCTTCAATATCATCAATATCATTTTGTTCTTTAAAACCTTTTAAAAATGGTAATAACCAATCCTTATTATCTGTAAAATTAAATTCTTTTGACATATACTCTTGTTATATTATGTACACATTTGTTCTTCCATATATTTGGTTAAATCATCATCCATTGTTTGTATTTCAGTTGTACTAATAGAGGGATTTTCTGGTTGTGAATTTTCTTGCATTTCTGCCATCATTTGTTGATACTTAGAGATTTGCGTATTTACTAAATCTTTTGTTTTTTTATGTGTATAAGTATCCTTAAAATATTCCCATGTACTATGAAAACAGTAAATGATAAATAATGATATAATTATATTAAATAAAATATGTAATATTGAGTTAAGCATAAAGATATATATATGTTGGAAAGAATCCTATATGTAGATTTTAACGTGAAACACAAATAAATAACAAAAGTAATATAAACAAATTATTATATCCAATATAACAACATGACTGTAACTGTATTAGTTTTTGAGAAAAATGGTACGATTAAAGAATTAACAATAAAAAAATTCAATGAACTTGAGTTATATAAGAAGGCTGGTCTAAAATCTTCCACTGGTTTTAATAATCGTACAATTTGGAATGTAGATGGAATAAAAGGTAAATCTTATCATCTTAGTTTATTTGGTAAAATAGATGGTCGTGCAAATAGTGAAAATAAATATGAGTTCCCTCCACCAGTAGATAACACATTATTTTTTGGAAATTGTATTTTAATAAATAAAGATGAAGATGATGTCCCAATAAATATGACTAAAAAAGAATGGCTTGAGGTGTATGACCATTTATATGGTGGATTTGATGATATTGGTGACGATGATGATGATGACGAGGAAGAGGAAGAAGATGATGAATTACCTCGTACAAAATCAGGTTATGTAAAAGATGATTTTATTGTAGATGATGATGAGGAAGATGATGATGATTATGATGACGATGATGAGGAAGAAGAATTTGATGATGAAGAAGAATTCGTAAAACCAAAGCGAAAGAAAACTAAACGAATAAAGATTACAAAAAAGACAAAACCAGCATTAGTAAATAATTTTGTAGAAAGTGAAAAACAATCAATATACTTGGAATGTACGGGAGAATTAAGTGAAGAAGAATATTTATAAAAAAATTGATTTCATATAAATAAATATTTATATGAATTATATAAAGGCATATTTAGCTTACAAATTACATATAGAATGCATATTATAGTCAATCCAACCGAATTTCGCATAAATATCAGTAAAAAATTAGAAAATATAATTGGTGATGAAATTATGAGTATTAATCTTGAAAAGGGTATATTCAATTATGCATTAAAAGAAGGTACTGCAAAAAAGATCATAAAAAAATGGGATAATCAATCATTTGTAATGCTGTATTTGGACCGTTTACGTAGTATATATGTAAATTTACAAAACAATGAATTATTAGAACAAATTAAAAGTGGCGAAATAACACCACAAGTATTGGCATTTATGACACATCAAGAAATGAATAAAGAACATTGGAGAGAATTAATTGAACAAAAAACAAAACGTGATTTTCATAAATATGATACACAAATTGCAGCATCTACTGATATGTTTACATGTCGTAAATGTAAATCAAAGAAATGTACATATTATGAATTACAAACAAGAAGTGCAGATGAACCAGCAACTATATTTGTAACATGTTTAGATTGTGGTAAAAACTGGAAATCATAAAAAAAGATAATTTTTGTAATAATAATTAATTTTATAATTAAATAAGAACTTCAAGGTCTTCAAAACGCCAATATTCACATCCACCATTTGGCATTGGCCGCTTAATAATAAATGGGATTTTTTTCTCGTTAAATTCCTTAGTTGCAATCAAATATTCGTCAATAACGTTATCATCGACTTGAACAAATGGACTTGCTCCTGCAGCCAATTGTGTTGAACGTTCACCAATAATTTTGGCTTTTTCATAACGTGTAATAAAAGGTAAAGAGTTATGCAAAGGGTCTATAATTATTCCATCTTCATTCCGTGTAACTTTGGATAATTTGACAATTTCATCATAATTATGTGACTTCATTTCAGGGTGATAATCAGCAATAATTTGTTGTGATAAAGATTCATCAAATTTTTGTAAATAATTTTCATCATCATCATCATCTACATCACTATCAAAATCATCGGGTTGAATTAATTGGTCTGTTTCATTTGGTATCTCTCTATTATCATAACGATTTAATAAAGATGATTCACGTTCAACATCATCGTCGTCGTCATCCATATCATTATCACTTTCATTATCACTTTCATCGTCACTTTGTGGAGGTGGTGGTTTAATATCGTCATCGTCATCGCTATCACTAACATTATTATCGCTATCACTTTCATCTTCGTTAGGAGGTGGAGGTGGAGGTATATTTTCATTATCATCACTGTCGTATTCAAGTCCCTTAGTAGGTTCATTCGTTTCGTTGTCAGTTTCCATATTAAAGAAGAATATAATATAATATACTATGTTATATTTCTAAATGATTAAATCAATTTTTTATAATTAATACAAATTGGCTAATAAAAAAAGTTGAATAATAAACAATAATTATTTAAACAAGTTGGTCTGTTTTCCACGTAGTATCACATGTGGTACAAATATATAAATATTTTAAATTAGCATCATTATAACGAATATAAACAACTTCAGGATTTGTATTTGGTTCTTCAGTATTAAATTTACATTTACTGTTTGGACACTTCATAGTATAAATACGTGGTAAAGTTGGATCTGTTTTTGTATATTTATTAACGATACGTGATATTTGTTGTTCTTCATTTTTGGTTTGTACATCTAAAATACATCCACCAGCTTGAGCAATAGTTGCATCTACATGTTTACAATTACGACAATAATGTTCTAATTTATTGTGGTCATCTTCATTGACACTAATATAATACATATTATCACACTGTTCGCAAAACTTCATATCAAACTTATAATATAATTAGATTATATTTTTAAATTGTTTCTATTTTATTCAATCAATTTTTTATATCAATGATACCTAAATATGATTTCATATCTTAACTATTTTTACGTGATTTTAAGGTTATTAATAGTTATTTATTCAAGATATTCTATAATTGAAAAATTGATTTTATAACAGGATTTAAAAATATAGCATTACTATATCTCAACAAATGGCAGATGACCTGGTTATATCAAATAGTTCAAAAATGTCAAAAATAATACCATCTATTGCGGATTACCGTGACCTTTCTGATTTCTTAGCAAAACATTCGGCCAAAAAGAAAGGAGATCCAAATGCAACAATAACAAATACCAGAATAGGTGATAAAAATTCTAGTATATTTGGTGGTTCATATACCATTACAGATGCAGAATACCCGACATTCTTGCAATTATATTATCGTGATGTTATAAAAAAGAATGGAAAGGAATATTTGACTGAAAAACAACGTGAAGGTGATGGACCAATATTAATTGACTTAGACCTTCGTCATACATATGATACGGATGAACGACAATATACAAAAGAACATATAGATGATCTTATTGATATATATTTAGAAATACTTAAGGAAATATATCAAATGGACGAAACCACTGCATTCAATGTGTATATAATGGAAAAAGCCACAGTAAATCGTGTAAAAGATAAGAACTATACTAAGGATGGTATTCATATATTAATTGGTATTCAGGCGGATCATGCAGTTCAACAAATATTACGAAAAAGAGTTATGAAGGAGATTGCAGACGCATGGGAAGGTTTGCCATTGATTAATTCATGGGATGATGTATTTGATGAAGGTATTAGCAAAGGTACTACAAACTGGCAATTATATGGTTCACGTAAACCAGGACATGATAGGTATAAATTAACACGTGTATGTCAAATTACAATTGACCCTGCAGATAATGAAATTATTAACCGTGATATTCCTATTTCAAAAATAAATATGGAAGAGGAAATTCATAAACTATCAGTTAGGTCAAAATCCAATGTAGTATTATTTATGAAAAACGATTTTGTAAGCACATACAAAGAGTTTACCGATAAAAATACCCGTACAATAAGTCGTCAGCAAAGTGTTGATTCTAATTTGATGGAAATTCAACAACGTAATGCTATGTTGGATGATATTAATACAATATCCAGTATCAAAAACAAAGAAGAATTGGATATGATGGTGACAAACTTTATTGAAGTTACAAGCGATTTAATTAATGACTATGACTTAAAAACTTTATATGATTACACAATGATATTACCTATCTCTTATTATGGACCAGGTTCATATGATAAATGGAAACGTGTTGGTTGGGTATTACGTAATACCAGTCCTAAATTATTAATTGTATGGATTGCATTCAGTGCACAATCCAGCGAATTTACATATAGTAATATACCTGATTTATGTGCAACTTGGCGAAGTTTCGATTTACGTATACATGGCGGGTTGACCAAACTCTCCTTAATTCATTGGGCAAAAATGGATGCACCTGAGGAGTATAGACGCGTATTAGAAGGCACTCTTGATTATTATATTGAACATACAATTAATTCTTACAATATCAAAGAACGTGTTCCTGACTTTGATTTAGCAAGTGTTTTATATCAAATGTATAAACATGAGTATGTGTGTGTAAGTGTATCTAAGAACATTTGGTATCGTTACAAGAATAATCGCTGGGAAGAGATTGATTCAGGTACTACATTGCGTCTTTCTATATCTAAAACATTACGTGCATTATACAATAAGAAGAGTTCTAATGGATTAGCAAATGAAGCATCAAATGCTATTATTGAAAATAACACAAATAATTTAGAGAATGATGCAGAATTTCAAAAGAATCGTTCCATGCGTATATTAAATATTAGTAATCGGTTAGGAAATACAAATGATAAGAAAAACATAATGACAGAAGCGAAATGTTTGTTTTATGACGGGGATTTCTTAGAAAAAATGGATACAAATCCTTACTTACTTTGTTTTAATAATGGTGTCATAGATTTTAAGAATAATTGTTTTAGAAAAGGTCAACCAGAAGATATTATTTCATTATGTACTGGTATTGATTATATACCATTAGACCCTATCAAACATAGACAAACCATAAATGATATTAACGATTTTATGAATAAATTATTTCCAGACAAGGAACTTTGTAAGTATATGTGGAATCATTTAGCTTCTACGTTGATTGGTACATCAGCAAACCAAACATTTAATATGTATGTTGGTGTTGGTTCCAATGGTAAATCTGTTCTCATGAATCTAATGGAAAAAGTTTTAGGGAACTATAAAGGTGATGTACCAACCACATTAGTCACAGAGAAACGTGGTAAAGTTGGCGGGTGTACCCCGGAAATTGTGCAATTGAAAGGAATTCGTTATGCGGTTATGCAAGAACCAAGTAAAAATGATGTAATTAATGAAGGCATGATGAAACAATTAACCAGCGGAAAGGACCCAATTCAAGGAAGAGCTCCATATATGACTAAAACACTATCATTTATACCACAATTTAAACTTGCAGTTGCATGTAATGCACTTATGGGGGTGAAGGCGAATGACCATGGTACATGGAGGCGTATTCGTGTTGTTCCATTTAAATCATTATTTACAGAGGATCCCAGAGATGATGACCCTGAAAAGCCATATCAATACTTGTTAGATAAGAATATTGAAGAGAAATTTGATAGTTGGAAAGAGGTTTTTGCAGCAATGTTAGTTGATATTGTATTTAAAACAGGTGGTGTAGTAAATGATTGTTCTATTGTCATGTCTAAGAGCAATGAATACCGTCAAAGTCAAGATTATATATCAGAGTTTATTAACGACCGTGTTGTTCGTGATGCTAAGGGCAAAATTAAACAAATGGAACTTAACAATGAATTCTCTATATGGTATATGTCTAATTACGGTGGTCGTGGACCCAGTCCTAAGGAATTGCATGAATACATGGATAAAGAATTTGGACGTAAACGACAACAAACATGGAATGGAGTTCGTATTAAATATGAACGTGATGAATTACCTGCTGTAGATAATGTAGAAACAGATAATGATACAGATGATGGTATAGATATTGATAATTTATAAACATAAAAAATAGATAATATAATATTTATATAATATATTATAATGGACCCCTTAATTTTACACTTTATTAGCGATGAAGAAATAAAAAAACGAAAAGAAAAAAATGAAATATGGAGACAAAAACAACTCGATATTTTTTATCGTACAGGCAAACCAATATATAATGTAACATTAGAAACACAACATATTCGTAGTAATAAAGACCCCAATTATTTCAAAGAAAAACATACCTGGGACAATTAAAAAATATTGTGAATATATTCAACAATATATGGATATAATACTAATAATATAAAGAATAATAACTGGTTAGAACTGTAAATACCGTCCTTAATAGAAATTGCATAAATTATGACTAACATATACAAGTAATAATAAGGAAGACTAAACAATTTAATAAACCAATCAACTAATAGATCATATAAAAATAATCCTAATATAGAAAACAAACTGCTTATATATTCAAAACTATCATATATTTTTTCTTGTAAATAATAAGCAACAAATGGATATATTCCTAATAATATTGTAAATAATATATTGTTATAACGGTTAAAATCATATTTTGTAAACAGATAATATACTATTACTAAAGCACACAGGTAATAAATATATACTAAACCTGTATTTACCCAATGTAAATATTCTACTGTTTTTTTTTGATGAAGATATTTTTGATTAAAGAGTAATTCTCTTTCGTTTATATCCATAACTTCTATATATACTATACTTATACTTTACTATATAAAAGTGTTTCACTTGGGGAATTTGGTTGTGCAAAATTATTATTATATTTCATTCGTTCAACAGTAAATTGTTCTGTTTCTGCTTGAGTTGGTTTTGGAATACATTTACGAGAAGATTTACTCCAAATCACATCATTCTCTGTGTCACAACATTCTGATTCTATACAACCTCCAATATCTACACTTCCAAGTAAATCACCCGATTTTGCAGCAGCTTGTTGCTTCTTTGCAACTTCTTCAGAAGACAGTATGTTTGGTCCATCCAATTTAAGTTGATTATAATCTAAATGAGAACGTGTTTGTAGATGTCTGTACATATTAAATATTTGAACAAGTCCTACCGACCCTACTATAACAACAAATATTTGTAATATAAAATCTGGTAAAAATGGTAAATATTGAAAACCAATAATAGCAACTATTATTAATGATAAAGTTATTATAAAAACATATAATATCTTATTGTATTGCTCTGCACGTTGACGTTTGTTGTCTATAAATTTCATTTTTCTATTTTTTGTTAGTAAATTTGTTTCTGTAGTTTTTATGTTTTTTTGAATTCGCTCATTTTCTGCATCAACAATTCCTTTCATTTCGTTTTGTCTTAGTAATATTTGTTCTGCTTCATCATCTGCAGTTGCAACAGCTGCTGATATTGCATTAACACCTTGGTTAATCTCATCTTGACCTATATTCAGATCAGCTTGTTGTTGGGCTGTTAATGACCTTAAAAATGTTTGAATAGTTGTTAATATATTTATATTTTCACTATCTGTTGGCATTATATATTATTATTATATTTTTAGATATGAAATAGTAATACAACTAAAGATGCCGCTGCAATTGTTCCTAGAACATAATTTTGGTTATATGAATTTTTTAATAAATTACTATCATCAATACGTACATCTACCATATTTTTTCGTTTTTTATCATTTGGTATAATATATTTATTATACTTAGGATTACGTTGTAATTGTTCATTTGTGGTAATACTTTCTCCAAGTGTCATACCTTCTTCAATACCTGAATTTTTTACAATTAACTGTTTTTTATTTTCAAAGTCTGCTATTCTTGACTTTATTTCGTCTAATTTTTTATCCATGCCAGCGACATCAGTTAATCCTTCTACATTACGTACATTGTTTAAATCAAGAGGAGTTTCATTATTGTAGGAACTATAGGACATTACTAAATAATATTATATGATATTCGCATATAATATTGTTCTCACATTTCTACAAAAAGTACATATACTAATGATGTTGCAAAAGCTGTTAATAATAAATTTGTATAAATCTCTTTGTCATGCTTATCTATTGGTGACTCATATACTGAACTATTTTTATTTAATTTGATATTCATCTCTTGTTCATTTATTTTTAATTTGTTAAAATCACCTTGAACTGTTGTATAATTAGATTTTATTTTTTCATGCACTTGTGGTGCAGTATCATTATTATTATAATTTTGGTATTTTTCTACAATGGATGTAGATATTTGTGTATTTTTATTAGAACTACGATACTCATTATAAAGGTCTTTACAATCATTTCTTAAAGGGTCTACACAAATTTCATGACGATTCTTTAAATCTGCCTGAGCTAACTTTTCATTATTATAATTTTGTTTAATTGGTTGAAAAACTGCATATTCTTTATCACAGCTTATTTGTTTACTGTTACATATATCTTTATATTCTACTTCTGTGGATTGTTTAGACCTTATTTTATCTTCTATATCACTACTAATCTTGTTAATTCCATTAAGCATTTGTCTTGAACAGTCATTTTTAAGAGTATTCATATTTGTTTTATTGGTTTCAATATTTGTATTTATAGTTTTGATATTATTTTCTAATCTTAACTTTTCTTCTTTATGTGTTGCACCAACATTTTCTATTTTCTTTTTGTTTTCTTCTTCTTTCTTTTTTTCTTCCGCTTCCACCTGTGCTTTATCCGACCATTGTTTACCTAGATTGTTATAATGATTTTGCCAATGAGCATTATGCGCTTGAACACTCCTACAATTCACACTACACCTCCTCCATGGCCCCCACCCGCTACACGAACGCCAACAATGTTTTCTTGTACGTTTAGCTTCATCATAATTAGTTTTACTATTTAGATAATATTTCTCTCTATTTGCTTCATATGCAGCAATATTGTTTTCACTAACAATTAATTCTTTATCATTATTAAAAATATCTTCTTCTTTATTGCTTATTAATTTATTTGTACTATCTTTATTGCTATTATATGTTTTTTTTAAATCAATTAAATTATCCAATTTATTAGAATAATCAATATTATCACATATATCTATATTATTTGTTTTTAAATAATCCGCTGTAGATTCAACTGGAGTAACCTCTTTAAAAGAATTATGTTCGGTTTGTTTACCTTTCATTTTTTTATTTAAACCATCTATAAATTCTTGAGTTTCATTTATACGAGTATTAATAATTCCACATCGGGTTTTTAAATTAGTACAATCAGTATGTATTTTATCTTGTTTATTATATTCATTTTCCAGATTATTCACTTTGGTTGTTTGCGTATCATATTCCGTTTGTAATTTTGCACATGCAATATTATTTGGTGCACTACATTTCAAATAATCAGCATATACTCCATTAAATGATTTATAATTAGACGATACTATATCTATCTTTTCTTTATTATCTAACCCTTCAATAATGATATTATCTTTACTTTTTTTATTATTATTTTTATCATAGGTATGATAATTATTATTTTGCATATTATACCTTATATTATAATATGTATCTATTTTTTTACCAATCATTTGTCTCATAAATATTATTGTATACTAAACTTATTAGGTACTTACCAAAATTATATACATAATATTGGATTGGATAAATGATAAACGGATAAGCGAACAATAACAGTATCATTATCAACTTTTTATAATATTGTGTACTGTACCTAAATGACCCATATGTATAATACGTATAATAGCTCAAAAATACATAATACAATATGATTAATAATAAATTTACATCACTAATATTACTTGTTTGTCGTTGTATATACACACTTTTTTGAACATCAGCTGAGTATAATTCTTTTTTTTCTTCTTCAGTTAGTGTAGGCATTTTATATATTATAGTGATATCATTTTTTCATTCTAAATATCATAACAGCAGTAATTAAAATACCTACAGATAAATTCAAACTATTTAATATGGTTCTTTGATAAAAAAAATTAGTATTATCATTTTTTTGCATATTCATGTCATGTTTATCATCAATATTCATATAATATGTATAACAAATAATCATATTATATTATTCAGTTTTTTGCAATAAAATATAAGGAAGCTATTACACCAACACTCATTAAAACTGTATTCGTAACTGACTTATTATAAATTAGTTTCATAGCATTATATCGTAATTCTGCACCAGAATTTTTGAATTCAGTATTTGTAAGTTTACCATTACCATCACGACCACTTCCATCACTACCTGATTGAGCAGAGTTAATTTGATCTGTTAGTTCCACATTCAGTGTTCTTCCTTTTACCGCAACTTTTTCTGTGGAAGATTTATCACGGAAACCTTCTTTTGTATTTTCACCAACTTTATTAAATATTGTTTTCCAGTATTTACCAGCGTCGTCTTGATATGCAAAAATATATTTATCAGGATTATCAGTTAATTCAGGTGGCAATGTGCGAAATATACCATCTGTATCAACGGGTTTAATACCAAAATATTGTTTTAAATCAGCTGAAAAAATATGAATTTTTCCAAACTCCATTGCTTTATCACCAGCTTCGTTAAATATAGCACCTGTATTATCACCAGTTGGATTTGCATCTGTAATTCCATCATTAGCTTTGTTTGCATTTAATAAGTCATCTTTTAATTGACCTTCTCTATTTAATGCTGCATCTAAATTCCTCCAAAGGTCTGGTCGTTGATTATTATAAGAACGATTTAATTTACAAAAATTAGCTATTCCTTCTACTATATCTTCTTTATTGGTATTATTATCCTTTTTATTTGCATTAAAAAAAGTATAATTACTATAATTTAGATTTGTCATGATATATATTAGCTGCCTAAAATAGTTATACACATACTCTATAATAATCAATATTCATGGCAGTTGGACTTTTTCGTTCATATAGACAAACTTCTCCTGGGCGTAAACACATTGCTAAGGAATGTGGGTCAAACCTGGATACTTCTGGTAGTTGTTTCACAGATTGAAGGTTATATTTCTTCTTTAATTGTTCAACTTCTGGTGTTGTTAATATTCTTGATTTTGGTACTAAAGAATGATTTAAAATATTGTATTGAAGACGTTTTATGTTATGTATCACAATAAATATATCATCATGCTCAAATAAATACTTTATTTTTGCAATAATAGTATCATTTGGTTCAAACTCAGTTACAACTACCAATACATCTTCTTTTTTTAATACATTATCAATAAAGTATAAGTCTTCAATTATATCATCCAAATCCTGCTTTTTTATTTGTTTAGCTTTTAAATAATACTTAATGTAAATTTTACGTTCAGTTTCGTTATGTGAAAGTAACATATCTAATTGATTGTTTTTATACATAGCATCTATTTCATTAATACTAAATGAATCATAATCATCTGCATTATATCCTTTAGTTCTTGCTATACTCACCAATGTATTTCTGGAATTATAAACAGATAAAATTTTATTTGAACTACTCATTGTATATACTAATATTTGATACTTTATATTTGTTAATAAAAAAAATCAATTTTTTATTAATTACATATAATATTATTTTTCGCAATTTTATCTGTTTCTTGTAGGTGTTACGCTTCTATCAATTGGAGTAAATACTGATCTTGCCATCAATACAACCATCAATATGCCAAAACATAAAATGAATACTGCGCCTTCTGCCATAATTGATTATATTACTTAAATATGTATGCTGATTTAAATATTATTATATATGTCACATTTTTTTCAATTTTTTACATATGTATTTCTGCAACCTGAACAGGTACATTTTTTATGAATTATATTATAATTTTTATATAATATAATGTATTTTTGTATAAAAAATTAAGGCACTTTCTTAATTATCATCCCACTGTTAAAATCAATTGCATTTACTGGTGCTGATGTGTCGGGTTCTGTTTGAGTATTCATTTTTATCAGGGATGTGTTGTTATTTTCCACAATATTATTGTCATTTTGTTGTATCATATCATTACCAGATTGCTCTGGCATATTATCATTACCATTTACAATTTTAATATTAATTGCTGGTGTTGTTGTTGTTTCTGGTACCTGAACAATAGGCTGTTGTTGAACTGGAGTATTATATAATTGTGATGATGGATTATTATTATAAGAAAAATTACCTGGTTTATATATATCAAACATAGTAACTACTTTAATTCTATCATTAGGATCCATTTCATACCCGTCTTCAGCATGAATCGTAATAAATTTATCGCCAATATTTTTAATATTCCACAATTGTTTGGGATTATTACATCCTCTAAATAATACAGAATCACCGACATTATATTTGTTACCACCACTCATCCTCTGGTAGTCGGGTGGGTAATCTGGAGATGGTGGTCTACTATTGGGAGGATATTGTGGAGATGTAGTATTGGGGGGATATTGTGGAGATGTAGTATTGGGGGGATATTGTGGAGATGTAGTATTGGGAGGATATTGTGGAGATGTAGTATTGGGAGGATATTGTGGAGATGATTCATCATCTGTAAACGGGTTATAAACAGGAGAATCTGGATTAGCCGCATAATATTCTTGTTGTTCCTTTGCAAGTTTATCTGTTTCCTCCTGTGTTAGTTGATAACCGAGACTATCAGGGGCATACTCTGGCGAAACCTCTGTATTGTTGGCTTCGGGAGATGATTGTATACTTTCAGGAGTTGGTTGTATATTAGTTTCTTTTCTGGGTTTAATATTCTTTTTTATTGCTTCAATAATAGAATCAGGAGATGATAAAATATCTTTGGTTAATAATTTGATATTATTTGAATAATTCATGCTATCAAATTGGTCAATATTGTCATCGGTTATTATTCTCATTTGTACATTAATCGTTTGTAATTCTTGCATTAGTAATTTAAATGAATATGGTACTTCTACAATACTGAAATTACGACCATATCTACTTATTGTTTCTACCCTCATTTTGTTTATATCTATCGTGTCATTAAACTTAATTGGTCCATCGGCTAATGGACTTAAGAAGAAATCTTTGGCAGAATTATAAGCAGCGATTTGTCCAGTTGTATTACATATAGCTAACTTGTATTTATCACCACGTTCCATCATTGATTCTTTCAGGAATGCAGTAGCACCGTGTGATATAACACCATCACGTTCCATTTCACCAATACGTAAACCACCATCATTTGCACGTCCACTAACTGCTTGTCGTGTTAATTGAGTATTTGGTCCACGTGCTCTATAGTTAATTTTATCTTTAACCATGTGTTTTAATCTCATATAATAGTTTGGTCCTATAAATATTTCAGTTTCTAATTGTTCACCAGTCATTCCATTATATAATAATTCATTTCCACTTGAATGATAACCTGATTTTGATAATAAGTCTCCAAAAATGCCAATTTTTGAACCATTATTTACAAATGCTGTACAATCACCAGTAGCACCATACATTGCAGCTGCTTTACCTGTAATGGTTTCCACAAATTGTCCAATTGTCATACGAGAGGGGATAGCATGGGGATTAATAATTAAATCAGGGCGAATACCATCTGCAGTAAATGGCATATCACGTTCAGGGATAACTAACCCAATTGTTCCCTTTTGTCCAGCTCTGGACGCCATTTTATCACCAAGATTTGGTATACGTTCTTCACGAACCCGAACTTTGGCAATTCGTGTTCCAGTTTCGCCGTCTGTTATAAATGTTTTATCAACAATTCCAAGTTGTCCTTTTTTTGGTGTTTTTGATGCATCCATATTTTTATCTGGATTAGCGGAACTTGATGACACCATTCCAATTAAAACTGTTTTATCATCAACTTCCGTATTTTCTGCAATCAAACCATGGTCATCTAATTTACTGTAATCATATCCAATTTTTGTACCAACAACATTATGTTGTTTTTCTATATTTGAAAAGGTACTTTCACTGGTATCTTCCCCTGAACTACTTTTTTCTTCGTGCATTTCATATGTACTGTAGTAGGTTGTTCTAAACATACCACGTTTTAATGCACCTTCATTTACTAATATTGCATCTTCTACATTATAACCAGTATAGCACATAACAGCAACAATTGTATTTTCGCCATATGGGTTTTCTTCATTATTAATATATTTCAAGTATCTTGTTTTTACTAATGGATTTTGACCAGATACAAGTACTGTTGCTGTTTTATCCATTCGCACTTGATGATTTGTATGATACATAGATGTTGCCTGTTTACTTTGACCGCAGGAGAATGAATTACGAACTGCTGGATTATTTTCTGGATAATTAATTAAATTACACATTGTACCAAAAATGAGAGATTCATGCATTTCAACATGAGTATGTCTATTTTGTTTATCTTTTTCTATTTCATCTGCATTCATTGCAATAAACGAACCCTCTGTTTCATTTGGATCAATATAATCAATAATCGCCTTATCTTGTAGAAATCTTGCTAATTTTGCGGGATTAGATTCAACCTCTATATTCTCATATAATTCATGAAGTTCATAAAATTTATATCCATTTGGATTAAAATCTTGGACTTTTTTCTCATTAAATCCTGTAATTAATTGATTCCATGAAAATTTATCGTCATCTAAGTATTTTTGTATCTTGTCATTGTCATACGACATCTTGTTGGTATCATCATCACGATAAAATATAGGACGGCATACTCTACCTGAATCCGTGTATATATATATCGTTTTCATTTTGATATCAAATGAAACACTTGTATATATCGGTAATAATCCATTACGACGAAATAATTTGATCTTTTGTACGGTTTCCAATGGTTCATATACTGCACCTCCCCAATACCCATTAATAATTATCTTTGTTAAAGATGATAATAATTTGGGTGTGCATTCTTCCAATAATTTCATACCTACCTTTTCGCGTAACCAATTAATAATTATTTCACGGGAATATCCTTGACTTATATATGTAGTAATTGCCAAATGTTTATGTATACCAATGTTACCACCATCTGGAGTATCAATTGGATCAAAAAATCCCCATTGAGTATTATGTAGTACACGTGGACCTATCACTTTTACACTGGCATCTAACGGTAAATTCGTTTTACGTAAATGACTTAACATACTATTATGTGATAACCGATTTAAATCCTGGACAACCCCAATTTTCTTAGTATGTGTTTGTGCACCCCAATTCCCTTTAAATGCCTTTTTAAATCCTGCCTCTACTATACGTTCATTAAAGACTCCCTTTTCTTTTTGAATTAATCCATATAAATTATCCGCATAGAGTGACTGATTGAAGAATATTTTATGTTCTAATGCAGAACTTATATGTTTTTGCTGGATGGAATAATATTCTCTAAACAAATCGTACATTAATGTGCCAACTAATTCTATTCTTTTGTATTTAAAATTATCTCTATCCGTCGGTGGTTCACTTCCCGTGAATACAAACATCAATCGTAATACAATATGACCCAAATAATAGGCTTTTTGGATAAAATTCATCTCACCAACATGCGGTAAGAAATAATCTGATAATATTTCCAATGCATGTGCTACCGTTGTACCCTTTGTTAATGTTGCAATATATTTTAATGCATTTACTTTATTTAATATTCCTCCTGCATCATGCACGGATGGTATAAATAAATCAACCAAATCTGCGTGCTGATCTAAATCAAGAAGACACATTGTAATTATTTCCTTGTCACTAATTATACCCAATGCTCTAAATACAATAAATAATGGTACTGGTTTACGTACATTTGGTATATCAACAACAATATTTTTAAATGTAAATGCATTTGTAGGTGCCATTATTTTCACGGACATGGTACGCATCGGTTTTGATACATTTTCTGACACTGACCTTATTTCTGCTGAATATAAATAAGTATCATCATGTACATCACGTATATATAACATATTATCACCAAACTTTTCTTGAGAAACTACGGTTTTCTCTTTACCATCAATAATAAAATATCCACCAAAATCATTAGAACATTCACCCATAGTATGACGAATTTCCTTTGATAATCCAGATAATATACAATGGTTGGATTGTACCATAATTGGAAAACGACCAAGTAATATTTTCTCCAATGTAATTGTACGTTTTTGTGTATTGGATGTTATCATAGATTTTGAGGTTGCTTCTTTAAATAATGCAGCTTCCGCTGGTGTTAAATCCACTATTGTTCGTTTTGCCTGTTTACGACGTATAGGACCCGCACCGCCTTCTGTTTTGCTTTCTTCTGCTTCTTGATTCTCTTCATCATCCTCTGGAATCGTATCTTCTGTACCAACTATAGTTGGTTGTTCCCCATCTTCCAAAATATCTATAAAGTCTATTTCTACATCATAATGTATAGTCATTCCATATGTCATATTTCGTAACCTTGCTTCATTTGGATACATAAAATGGGCATTGTTATCATCATAAATAACTGGTTTTCCAAAATATATTTTATTTCCATCTTTTCCACCCAAATACATAATACATTGTGACCTATAATCATCTATTTTTTCATCATAACGTGTTTGGATTTTTATTGGATTCTTTTCTTTAAATATTTGAAATATACCTTGTTTGAAAAAATCATTGTAAGACTCGGTGTGGTGTCTTACTAAAGATTGTGGATTATTATCAAAATATTTGTCTATTACTTTCCATACTGTGGTATTATCCATGATGTAGTATATAAATTATACTATATTTTTTTATGTTATTTGAATTTGTTTCTATAACTTAAATTATTTAGTATATTTTTTCTTTTCATAGTTTATAATCACCAATATGGCTGACATCATGGAAACTCTTTTTGGTCCTCTTGACCGCAAATTCTGCGATTACTTCTGGCTTTTATCTGTTTTAGGATTTGTTCTCCTTGCTGTTTTGTTAATATCTTCTTTGTTAGTTGGTATTTCTAAAAACAAGGGTTCCGATTTCTACTTCCAAACTATTTCTATTGCATTAGGTTATGCTATTTTCTATTTCCAGAATAGATTATTACATTCTATGTGTACCGGTTCAATGAACTAAATCCGTTTATTTGTAAAATCATTTTTTTCAGTATAATATAAATTCATTAATGGATATTTTATATTATAGTAATTATTGCAAACATTCACAAAATATTATACAAACTTTAGTCAAAAGTAACTTGACCGATAAAATCAGTTTTATTTGTATCGATAAACGTTCTCGTGATCCATCTAATGGACAAACATACATTACTCTTGAAAATGGTGGTAAGGTTATCATGCCACCAAATATACATAGTGTTCCATCATTATTAATTATAAAAGAACAGTATCGGGTTCTTATGGGAGATGATATTATTAAACATTTGCACCCTCAAATTAAAAATACTATGTCTGCTAATATGCAACCAAATATTGAGCCAAGTGGATACTTTCTGACGGCATCAAGTGGTGGAACCAATATAATGTCTGAAAAATTTACCAGTTATGATATGACTCCAGATGAATTAAGTGCAAAGGGGAATGGAAAAGCAAGACCATTATATAATTATATATCTGTACAAAATGATATGAATCTTATTAATACCCCGCCAGATAATTATAAACCTGACAAAATTTCTAATGATGTTACATTGGATACGTTACAACAAAAACGTATGGATGATATTGGACAATCTAACCAACATATGCCACCCAATATACAACCCAGAACTATCTAAATATAATTTACAAATTTCCATCAATGCTCTGGAGAATATTTATAATATAATTCAAGTATGTCTTCTTTATGTTTTAATACAAATTGCACAATATAAATAAAAAATAACCATGATTGTAATAATTTTCTCGCATAGATATTATTAATTATATATCCTATACATTTACCCAGCCTTTCATATAAATCATAATGGCTATGCATGAGTATTGGATGATGGTATGGGCTATCTATATCGTCGTTTTCATAAACCTCTTCATCCGGTGTAATAAAATAATAAAATGGATTTTCATAATTGTGTGTAATTATTGTTTCATTATTCATAATTTGATTAAAATAATCAGGCATAAATCTATTACAAAATGTTTCATCGAAATATACATATGACTCTCCATCATCGATATTGATAAATGAAATATAGGTTCTACATAATGGACAGTCCGGATAATATTCATTTCTATCATCGTGATATTTATACAATCCGGTCAAATATAATTTGACGCAATTAATACAAAAATTATGATGACAGTTCAATGTGCATATATTATTTTTTTGAAGCGAATCTAAACATATAGCACAATTTTCAGCGTATATTAGTGTATGGGATTCCACATAATGCATGTTAATATCATAACAATATGGTCTCGGGGATATTTTTACAATATCTATATAAATATTCAGTATGTTTTGTAATTCAGTATTACGTTGTATTTCACTTGCATAATTCCATAATTCGGTATTATCTATATAAGGGATATTAATATGTTCCTTATTTATAAATGAATATACCTCATCCAAATACTGATAATATAATTGTAAATCTGTTTTAGATGGGTATATTGCTATTTTTGAGTTATAATCATTTTTATATAGCAACACACGTATTTCTTGGGGCGTTAATGAAATGAAACAATACAATAAATAGTTAAAATTGTGTTTTACCATAGAATACATATGTATTACTGCATCTTTACGAATTTTATTATGTAGAATATTTATTGCTGGATGTTTACAGTTATTTATATAATGTCCTATTTCTTTACAGTATGTACATTTATTTATTTTCATATTATATATTTGTTCAGATTTTATATTTATCTTATTCGCTTATATGTATAACGATAAATCTACTAAATTCAACAAATTGTATCACAAACCTCAGGTTAAAATGACTATTACTGAAAAAAATAATCGCAATTATAAAGAAACATGGGCTAATATTGGATTTAATGCACCTTGCCCTGAAGATTGTGAGCATGAACACCCTCATACGGGTAAATGTATGTCACATTATGATTACCAAGTTTGGATTAACCGCTATCGTAATTATAAAAAATAAATTATTATACTATTTTCTAATAATATTATAATGGCAACACAAAAAAGAAATAAAAAAGCTTTTAGAAAAAATCGTTCTAAAAAACAAAAGGGAGGAGTGATATATACTGATGATGAAATAGCCTTGATAAATGCTATTCGTAATAATAATATTAGTGGAATTGAAAAAGCATTAGAAAATGGTGTTGATATAGATTTTATAACAAATGAATTAGGTAATACCCCTCTTATGTTTTCATATATAAGGAAAAAATATGATATTACTAACTTACTTTTAGAAAAAGGTGCTAATGTAAATAAAAAGAATAGTAATGGTAATACAATGCTAATCGTATGTATAAATAGCTATATTTCTGAAGACAAATATACTACTCTTGGTGATGCAAAACGTTTAATTCATCTTGATATAATGAACAAAATTATTGAAAAAGGAGCAGATGTAAATGTAGTTAATAATTATGATGAAACCCCTTTTATAATTGCTGCAAGAGCTGCAGCAGAACAAGAAGAAAAAATGAGAAATTATATTGCAGAAGACGAAGAAGAAGAAGAAGAAGAAGTTAATTTTCCATATGAAATAGTAAAACTCCTAATTGAAAAATATGATAATATAAAATTTTTAATAGATGAACATTTCGCAGAGGCAATTGATAATTGGAATAACAATTCTGGTATTGGTACTTGGGTACAGTATATTCCGGGTGACGGTATACAGGATTGGGATGTTAGCAATATAACTGATATGTCTGAATTAGCTAATAATGATCCTGATTTTAATTATGATATTAGTAATTGGGATGTAAGTAATGTAACCGATATGGCCAATATGTTTAGCGGTGCACTTAATTTTAATCAAGATATAAGTAGGTGGAATGTAAGTAATGTAGCCGATATGACAGGAATGTTTCACGACGCACACAGTTTTAATCAATATATAGGTAATTGGAATGTAAGTAATGTAACCAATATGCAGGGAATGTTTAATAATGCACGCAGTTTTAATCAAGATATAGGTAATTGGGATGTAAGTAATGTAACCGATATGCGGGAAATGTTTTTTAGTGCACTTAATTTTAATCAAGATATAAGTAGGTGGAATATAAATGATGAAACCAGTATGCAGCATATGTTTACAAATTCTGGACTTATTGCCAACAATAGTAGAGATTTTTTACCTACTCAAATTGAAGCTATTGAAAGAAGATTTAACCAAGAATTTGACGACGAATTTAACCAAGAATTTGACGACGAATTTAATTATGAAGAATTTGACGACGAATTTAGAATTGGATCAACAGGAACTGATATGTGTTATCAAATTCATAATAAATTTACAAAAATTAATATAAAAAAATATATTGAAACTATAAATAAATATCTTATAAATTTAAATGAAGAAAATCCTTTTTTTAAAGATGGGAAGTTATTATCTATAAGAACCCGTGAAAATAGAGAACATATTGTAAAGGAAATAGAACGTGTTAGTAGAATAGCTTTTGATGAACATATAAAAGGTTTTGCTGAACCAGAAAAAACTAACAAACTAATCGGGTTTGATTTAGTAATAAAAAAGTTTGCAGAAGATGAAAAAAGTCAAGAGCTTATACATAATAAATTGGTTATAATAATGGTATTGTCTACATTTGCCTATGTATGGTCTTCACAATGGAACAATACCGAACGCGGTAACTATATACATACATGGATTACTGATAATATTGATGCTTACGACCCGAATCAATACACTGCTATCCCTGTATCCTGTTCAGAAGGTATATTTGAACGTTTTGTGGAATCATTAACGGTTATCTTAGCTAAAGATGACCTTGATGAAACTCAAAAGGAAATTTTTTAATATTATTAATATTGTATTACCTGATATGGGTGAAATCTTTAAATTATGGCTCAATAATACAGATAATGATGAAAAAATAAAAACACTTATTGCAAATGCTAAAACAGAAGAAAATGTTTTTGCTTTTGCATCATCTGAAGATGATAAAAAAACCTTACGAGATTCATTTACCGAATTTGCAAAAAATATATATGAAGAACATGGAAAGACATTAATAACAGATGATTATATATTTAAAGAATATATAGAGAATATTGGTGAATATATTCAATATGGTGGTAGGCGATATCATAAATTAAAGAAAACTAAATTAACGAGAAAAACCAAAACAGTAAAACAAAATAAAAAACAAAAAAGAAAGACGCAGAAAAAGAATAACACTCAAAAAAGAAAGACTCAAAAAAGAAAAAATAAATAATGATAATAATATATATAAACAGAAGTCAAATATATTATTATTAGTATGGCAGATAAAAGTTCAATTAATAAAGCATTTAATAAATTAATTATCTCCTTTTTGGACGATATTATTTCTATTTTTCCCGAACAAGAAGATATAGCTACCGCAAAAACATCATTGTTATCATTTAAACAGATGAATCCTTCCATTTTAATTAAATCATGGCACAAATTAGTTTATACACCATATTCTCAGGTTATTGAGGCAGGTGACGTTAATTTCTTTTTTGAAAAAGATTACAGTGCTGATTTACAAAATATACCCAACGGGAAAGAATTTATGAAAATGATTGATAAAGTACGTGCACCGATTAATACTATGGATGCTACTAATCGTGGTCATTGTGCTGATTACATTTTAAAATTGAGTAAATTATCTGAAATGTATAGTTCTATGTAAACAAACAATAATATTATACACTGATTTGTATAATATTATGATTTCTAACTGTGGTTTAGTTATTGCAAGATAATATTGTTAATAGTTCAAATGGATGTTTTTTATCAAAATAATCTTTAATTATTTGTTTTGTTACCAATTGTTTTTTATTATGTTTTAGTGGATAAATGTAATACTCTTTGTGTATTTGCGTGATAAATGGTTTATATTTTATAGGTATTTCACTTATTGTTTTCATAATATAATATTTAATATATATTTCATGCATTGTACGAATAAATAAGTCATATATTTGCTTTACTATATAAAAATTCTTATTTATCTTGTGTAGTTTATACATTTGCTCTTCTTTTTCTTTATAAATACGCTGCAAACATAAATACTGAAATATAATAAGCCTATCTATAGATACAATTTCTTGATTCAACTTATAAATAGAGGTGGATATAGTTGTTTGCATACCCGTTTTAATATTTGTTAATACCCATTTACTTGAACTATAGTCATAATCTATATCCTCTAATAAATCGGTATAATAATCTTTTATTATGCCTTGTTTAGGGAAACAAATAACACCATTTATATTAGAAAATATTCTCCAATTTTCATATTCTTCTTGAGGTATATATTCTATTTGATTACATGCATTGATTTTATACACTGATACCAAATATAACGATGATTGAAACATTGGCTGTTTTTTTATAATAAATGTATAACTATAATTTTTAGGAAAATACTCAAAAAATGGCAAATTATTAAAAGATTTACATATGTCTCCGCCAGCTGCAATAATAAATGCATGTTCATCTATATTTGGTATATTAAATTTATTATTTTGTATTACTGGACTTAATATCCAAGAAGATATTCTACTATCGTAAAATACGTGCAACATTCTTCCATCAATATATTCATGCATAACTACATCGTTTAATGATTTATTTAATTCCCGAAAACGGGTAAATGTTAACGTTTTTGGCGGTGCAAATGCCAATAATTTACTTTCAGGAACCGAACTAATCACTGAACGATACATACCTGATTCTATATCATCGTGACAAAGCATATCTTCATCATAACATTGTCTATTGTATAACTTTCCGTTATAGTATGATTCATAATTATATACTGTTTTTGAATTAATATTGGTATTTATATTTGTTGTATGTATATTATTTATCATATTGCAATTATACATATATAACTTTTATCTTTAACTTATTTACATAAAACGTGAGTATTAATATACAATTGTTGTATTGTGCAAATATAATTTAGATACATAATATATATTTTATTATTCCGTATGGATATAGAAAACAGTAATACCATAGACATGTCTAATGAAATAAACACTGATATATCATTAGAGTTGGGAGATATCATTGAAATTATTGCACCTACTAATCCCGCACTGCATGAAAATTCTATGTATATCAAATATATTGATAATCAACATATACAATTAACCCAAATATCATCATTAACAGATGTACAACTTAATATTGATGAATCTGGAAATTTAACGGATGAATCTATTACACAAATTAATTTATTAAGTCGTAGTCAAGACAAAGGTTATGCACGACAAAATAATTTATTACCTCAAACTTGGATAAGTATTCATATTGGTGGAGATATTCCTACAATTCTAACTGGTGAAATTACTAATTTGGATGAAGATATGATTGAAATCATCACGTATCCCGAATTAAAAACTATTTTTTTAGATTTTAAGTATCAAGGAATACCGCAATATATTCCTATTGATAAAATCGTCATACGTGAGAAACCTGCTACGCTTAAATCTAAGGTTTCACTTTCTGTATTAAAACAAGGTCTTGAGGAAGGAGAAGTATATGAAATTGGCGACGATGATGATGATGAAACTGCTACCATTGAATTTACAGAAACAGGAGAGTCTATTGTTAATATACCAGATAATTTGCAACAAACACAAAATATTCACAATGTTTTACGTGATATGTATATTGATGCAGAAACTATTGATTTTAACGATGATTTGGGAGAAATTAAACATGCTGTTGAAAGAAAGGAAAGTGAACAAAGATTTGGCATTGATGTACAAGTCAACGATTTAATGGATGAGTTATTATCCACTATACCAAACAGTGGACGTACTGAAATGGTTATGAATAATATTCACAATTTAATTCGCAAGTATAAATTGCTTCGTGAATCATATTCTAAGTTTGATGATAATAACAATATATATGATATTAATAAAAATGGTGATTTTCATAAACCATTAGTTCAAAATATTATGAAAATGAATATTCGTTTACAATGGCTTTTACCTACTGTCAAACTTCAACGCAAAATATATGACATACATAACGGTACTGAAATTGATGATATATATGCAGATACTACATCTTCCACATTAAATGATTTACAAAATATACAAACCGATTACTATGAACGTAATCCAAATGATGCAAAAGATTATTCATTAATGCAAAACCGTATTCAAGATATTATGAATCCTGTTAATGTTGACAAAAGTACAGATTGTATACATACTACACAAGTTCTCGCTGATATAGATGCTATTGTTGATAATCTTGACGATTTTAATAGTACAGTTTATACTCGTTCTGGAGCATCTAAACGTCAATATGTTATGCAAAGATATAATTTAGGTCTTAATAAATTATCCGATCAATTACTTAAGGGCGGAAAAACTGTATATACTCGTAATAATATGACACCCAATGAAACTATGTGTTTAAAATCATTGATTGTATTACCTGCACCAATTGTTAAATTCTCAGCTATACAATTACCTACTACTAATATGTTACAAAGGGTTTCAATGCATCAACAATACTTTTCTTTATTTCGTGCATTACGTAAAAATACTGAAATTGTACCTCATATTTTAGATGATTTATCGAATGAACTTGAATACGAAAAAATGGAAAAGGAAACAAAAGATACTATTTTCAAAGGTATACATGAATTCGCATTAGGTGATGTTGATTATATTGATACTAATGAACGTTTTATAAAATTTGTAGAAACTATTATTCCACAAACCTTTACTATTATTCAACTTTTTCATAAATACATGAAAAATAAATTATCTATGGTCAATGTGGTAAAACAATTAGAGCCTTTCATGATTTATCCCGAAGATATTACATATTCACACTATAAAGCGATTCGTTATTTTGTAAATAAAGAAATTCAAAGTTTAAAATCTTATATTGGAGAAAAATCTACACAATACAATAAAATGCATAATTATAACTATCACGTCATTAATAATCCTAATATTGTTCTTCGGCTTTTGGCTGAAAAAAAGGATATTTCCGACTCTTTTTTCCAAGTTTACAACTTAATACATCCTGATGATAAAAATACACCAGATTTGTCTCCACATGAATTGTTAAATCGCATGATTCAAATGGATACTGGAACGGTTTTTATGAATGCTATTACATCTATTATGGTTTCACTTATTACTCCTGATTCTATTATGAAATCGTTAACGCCTCAAGCAGTTGATGATATGAGTGATATTGAAAAAATAAAGCCATCAGATTGTAACCTTCGAGTATTGTCTAAAAAATATACTTCATTAAAGGATTTACAAAAGGATAATATGGTTGATGTTATTTATTTTGATAAGGAATATGATGATACACCCTACAATATTATTGATAAATATAAAGATGAACAAGCCAAAATTGACCCTGATGTTTTTCCTGATTTTTTAATTGAAAATCTAATACAACGTCATAATTGTCCTGCACATATGGCACCTGAATTAGCTAAAACGATAATTGCTAAAAAGAAAGAAGTCGTTTCTGGTAATTATGCTGTATTAGAAATAAAACCTACATTAAAACAAGGCATTGATGAATCTAAATTAAGTGAAAAAGAAAAAGATTCTGTTGATATTGAAGCTGATATTCGTAAAAAAATACAATATTATAGACGATTGAAAAATATGTGGGTTGTTGATACAGATGTTACAAAAACTACATTTATGGATACACAATCTCTTTTTTGTAATATTAACGACTCTTGTTTATATAATGATAAATCACGTATATGTGAATCTCGTGATAATGCTAAAATTCGTATTAATCAGGAGTCCACAAACGAAATGAAAGCGGAATTTGATAAACGATACAATGAATCTATTGACGACTTTGAAAATAAATTAGATGCCAAAATTACATACTATATTAAACAACTAAAACGTAATATTATGTTACGTGAAGTACGTGAATATAAGCCTAATAATTTGGCTTACGAATTAGGTAAGAGATGTTCTCAACCTAATGTTATTACTTCTGTTAATGTAAAACTAAGAGAACTTATTATGGGGCAACCAGATTTTATAAAAAAACAAAGTGATATATGCAAATTTGTTACGTATTTTGCAAGAGAACCTATGATTGATAACTTAAATGAATCTCCTTACTGGCTTTATTGTAAAGATACAAACGCAAAATTATTTCCAAAATCGATTTATGACTTAGCTAATACATTTGTTTCTGAGGGAAAATATCGTGATAAACAAGATGAATTATGTGCTACTGTAGGTGTTATGAGCGATGATGGAGATTCTATTGTTGATAAACATAGTGGTTATGTTATTCGCAAACTTGATTTTAATGAAGAAGATGGGTTTGATGATGCTGGGTTTCGTATTACATCTCATGCTATTATGGAAAAAGATTTGGGAGAATCTTCACAAAACACTACAACCACTGTGTTTGAGAGTGAACTTAGTGAAAAAATATACAATATTGCGAATACCTTATTAACACGCATTAATATACCTATTAAAACTATGGAATCATTTATATTACGTGTATCTAATGAAGTTGCTGATAAACATATATTAACTGAAATTGCTTATAATAGACGCAATGAAGCTAATATTAAAAAAACAGGAAAACCATTAGGTCCATATGATAAATATATGAATGAAACTATTATTATGATTGCTACTGCTGTTACATTTGTCGGTATACAAACTGCTACTCCATCATTTGAAGTTAGTCGTGTTTTTCCTGGATGTGTTAAATCATTTACTGGTTATCCATTAGCTGGTATTGAAGATATTAGTGGCATTCAATATATGGCGTGTGTTGTTAATAAAGTAAAAAGTTCTATTCATCCATGGAACTCTATACAAAAATTAAATCCCGATAAAATTGCTACTCGTATCAAAGATGTTCTTTCAAAATATATCGTTATTCGTAGTGATATTGATGAATTATATACTGAAAAACGTTTATTCTTAGTATCAAAACCAGATATTGAAATTCCCAAACAACATCATATCTCTAAATGGCATCATTTTATGCCACCGGTTACTCCTTATTCTATTATTAAAACATTACGACCTATCACTGGAGATTTCAAACAAGAATTATTGGAATCTATTAAAAGTGGCAAATCTGCACAAAATGATATGATATCATTATTACATAGTCGCATATCCGCGTTTGGTTATGGCATTATTGAACTTATTAACAAAATTGTTAAGGATAAAGATATGTTATTACAAACTTCCAGCCAAGTTCCATTCTTGGAAAATTCTTGTTGCAATGAAGACAGTAATAACTTAATTAAACCTATGGTTTATTTCAACAATGAAGATGACAATATTAAGGTGCTCTTACAGAAAGTCCGCTCTATGATAAAATTTCAAACTACTGTTCAAAATATTTCATCTTGTTCTTCTCTTTTTCATAATGAATCTACACGTTTACTCCATCCTGATTTACCTACAGGTAGATTAGAAGAGAACATTTATGCAGCTATCATATACTATTGTAATTTTGATAAAGACCTACCTGTTCCAGACGATTTATTATCTATATGTGGCGAAAAATTACCTGAATATAAATCTTCGTGGTCTATGCTTGAAAAAATGGAATTTATGAAACGTAATGGTAAAAATTTTACAATTGAAACTTTATATAATTTGATGACTATTATTAACTCACGCAATGTTGTTAGTATACACTTAACAGAGTCTGTTAACATTATTGATGGATTATCTGGCTTTATTGAACATTTGGATGTCACCGATTCCAATATATTTGGAGAACGCATACGACATCATTTACGTAATGTCATTAATCAATATAGTCCTACTAAAATGCATGATACATTTACACCTGAGTTGAATGCCCTTACTGATTATTTATCTCTATGCAATCAACGTATGTATAAAAAAATTATGGAATTTTTTGACGATTATGGCAACTTATCTGATAGAAATTATGACCAGTTACGCTTTTATTTATCTGATATTACAAAATGGTCTATTGATAAAACCAATGATACCGTTAATATTTACGATAATGGATTATATACAATTACTCAATATATACAAAATGCTACTATTATGCTCTCTAAAGTTTATCCTGAACTTTTGTTAAACAATGCATCCCCTCACATGGTTGTTCCAAAACATTGGGGGTTAGCCCAAGACCATATAGTAGATATTGAAAACTTTTTACAAAAATACCATCATAAGATTATGGAATTTAGTAATGACTCCACACTTGATTTTATTTTACAAAATATTATTGCACAAACCACGGATATAAATTTATTTATTAAATTATTACCATTACAAACCGATATTCAACGTGAAATTATTAACGAGTCTGGTGAAAAACAAATTCTTTCATTCTATTCAGTATTTGGAAAAGAAACTATATATTTATTATTTACTCATTGCTTCTACTTATTGTTGTGTAATTATATCAACCTATGTGATGAACCTAACATTATTCGTAGAGATAAACAACTATTAAAACAACAACAAAGAGAACATAATAATGAAGCTCGCGATTCTTCACTACAAATGAGTGCTATTTCACAATCTCCAGATGATACAGATGAATTAGCGGAAGTACTAATTTATACGGATACACAAAATGTTGAATTAAAAAATAGAGTTGCTTCTTTGCTTTATGCATTCTTACAAATTGAAATGAATAATAAAAAGGAAACCAACTATACATATGAGGAAGTTATCAAAAAAGTTAATATTGCAAAAGAACGTGAAAAGAAGAGTTTTGTTGACTATTTAGGTGTTGATAATATGTCTGTTGAATCAAGAAAAGCTGAAGTACTCATGAAAAAATACCGTTTAGGTCGATGGAATGTTGGACAACAACGTGGATTGGTTCATTATGATAAGGATACCTATACAAGAGAACGTAACGAAATGTTAAGACAGTTAAATGAGGATGTTGCTGGTAATGTACATCAAGTTGTTAATGAAATGCGCAGAGAGATTTATGATATTGAACAAGACGCTGATATTGAAGCTACACATCAAGAAGATGCGGAAGCTATTGATATTAGTGGGTTGGGCGATGATTATGAAGATGGAGTATTTTATGAAGAAGATAGAGAACCTGAATACGAATAATTCCTCTTTTTTTATTTTTTATACATTTTTATATAAATACCTAATTATTATTTATAAGCTTAATATAAATAATAATGAATTATATTAAAGGATTTGTACACAATAACAAAGTTAATATTGCTGTTTTACTCTTTATATTTCTTGCATTTACATTACATTTTTATCAACCATTAATTCTATACACTGAGGATGGTGGGTTTCGTGAATTTGGCGTTGGTTATAAACATAAAACTGTATTCCCTATTTGGTTAGTCATGTTTTTGTTGGCTATCTTTTCTTATTATATCGTTTTGTATTATTTAGCGTATATGTAATATTATAATCATAGAATTATATATTATATTTATCATCACATGGACCTTCCTCATCTAATTGAAACCACCGCGAGTTCGCATATACAACAAACTCTTCATAAATGTCATATAAACCGTGTAAATTTCTATTATTATGTTCTTAATATTTCGGTTCTCTTAGTGTTTATTTTTATTGTTGGATTTACATTATATTATTGTTATACCCGTAAACCTACCGATTACGAAAAACATCAAAAAATGTTACGCGACCAAGAATATGTTGTTTCTAAAATACGGTATTACCAAGAAGATAGCAAACAAAAACGAGAACAAGAATCATCCAGTATTACTGATTTACCGTTTATTCGAGTATAATATATATGTTATTATTATATATATTATATTAATGAACATTATTCACAAACAAAGAGAGCATATATTAGAGAATAATAATATTGGTAAAACCGAATTACGTGATGTTCTCATAAATACAAATAAAAGAATAGAAAGACTTGAATTTAAAGAATCATTGCATGGCGATTTAGATTTCTCTATTCTAAAAGAGTATGGGTTTGGTTTAGTTGAAGAAATTGTTATTCATAAGGGCGATGTTACCAGTGTTACTAATTTACCTGAAGGAGTAAAAAAATTTACATGTAATCATAATCTTTTATTTGAATTGGAGAACCTACCAAAGTCTATTGAAGAAGTTGATGTAAATAACAACTATATTGAGGTTCTTGAATTAGATTATCTCAAAAATTTACAGGTTCTCCATTGTTCCTCTAATAGAATACCCAAACTTGAGAAATTACCTACCTCACTAAAAGAATTAAGATGTGAAAACAGCACCGTTTTAGAGTCTTTACATCTTGGAAATACTAAATCTCTTCAGGTTCTCCATATATCTAATACAAGTGTTCATATTATTTATGAATTCCCCGATGGAGTTACAGAATTTGTTATGGATAATACACCCAGTATAGAATTTCGTGATGCAGAAGCTACTATTTCTTTAAATGCCGCCAAGAAAGAAGATGACGAACAACGACACAAAAATTATCTGGATTCATTGCATGAATATTTTAAAATGAAATCAAACTACGAAAAGGAATTATCTAAACTCAAACGCAAAGTATACAGAAAAGCTTCTACTAAAAAAATGGGACGAATGGCAGTTTTATCTGTTAAACCTTCATGCATTAAATGTCAACGACCAGTTGGTACAACATTTGGATTAAAAGAAAACAAATATATTGCATTCTGTGGAGACTCACAAAATCCATGTAATTTGGATATACAAATTTATAATAGTTTTATGCCGAGTTTTCGTGTATTTTTTCAAGATTATAACGAACAGATTGAGAAATCTAAGCAAAAAATCATATGTGATAAGCTGGATGGGCTTTTTAGTTACATCACAGAAGAAGAATCTATTCGGGTATTCAATGATGAAATTAATACATATAACCAGATTACCAAAATGTACGAGGACTTTCTCAAAATATATAATGATAATTATGATAATGACCTTACTAAGGCTTCGGTTATCAAGAAAAATGAAACTATCTTTAAACTCATTGAATCAATTAAGTCATTACTTGCTGAATACAAAAAAACAGATAATATTGAGTTTTTAAAACAAGCTGTTCGGGTACAATACCAAATCAATACCGAAGCCAGAAATCTACGCATGTTAAAATATGAAGTCATGGAAATGGAAAAACAACAAGCTGTATACACAAATGCTAAACCGATAAATACTCTTGACGAAAATTGCCAATTAGATATTAAAATAAAATCTGATTCTGATATTTTTGAACATATCTTAGTGCAACGACCAGTTGAGTTATCCAAAATGGAATATCTCACAGAAGAACCACCAAGTGTTATCAAATTTGTTATTTAATTCTTTAAGTCCTATTTTCAATTTATATAGTTGTCAGAAAAATCAGAAAAAAAAGTGGTTGCACTTTTCCAAAAATGGACATTTTCAGAATGTCCTTTTTTGGGATATCCGAAACAGTTTTTTATTTCAGAAAACACGATTTTTCATTTTAAAGCATAATGCAGCAAATCACGAATTTTTATAAAATATTTGACTGCATAAATTTTTAATTACCTTTTTGTAAAAATGATTTAGGGATTTTTTTTGTAAGTATATAATACTTACAAATGACTTACAAAAAAATCCCAAAAAATCCCCCAAAATATTCATGTGAAGAATGTAACTATACTACGAGTAGTAAAAAAGATTTCAATAAACATAGTTTGACTGCAAAACATCAAATACTTACAAATACTTACACAAAAATCCCAAAAATCCCCACTGCATACTCATGTGATTGTGGAAAAGAATATAAGCATCGTCAAAGCTTAAATAATCACAAACGGCAATGTACCTATAAAATTCCAGAAATTCCCACAGCAGAAACGAATGAGTTTGTAGAAGATGTAACAGAACCCGCAGGGTATCATAGTATGATAGGAACATTAGTTAAAGAAAACCAAGATTTTAAGCAATTATTAATTGAACAAAGTTCCCAAATGATGGAATTAGCAAAGAATTCTCAAACCATAAACAATACTACTAATAATAATAATCAATTTAATCTTAATATATTCCTCAATGATACATGTAAGGATGCAATGAACATATCAGATTTCCTCGGTAATTTAAATATCAACATAGACGAAATAGAATACATAGGGCATCATGGGTATGTAAATGGTATGACAAAGATGATAATGGATCGTTTAAAGGATATGGATGTAACGAAGCGTCCAATACATTGTACAGATATAAAACGGGAAACGATGTATATAAAAGACCAGGACGAATGGAGTAAGGACACAGAAGAATTAACCAAGTTACGTAAGATATTAAGTCGTATTACAATGAATAATTACAGAACAGTTCCTCAATGGAAAACAGCTCACCCAAAGTGCGAAGAGATGGATACACGTGATTATAACTTCTGTTATAAAATGATGCGAGTAATATTGGGTGATGTGGAAGAAGCACAGGTAAAAATGGATAACAAAATAATAAAAACAATGGCGAAAGGATTATTTTGTAAATAATAAGAAATCTATACTGTCTAAGTCACAAATTATATTAAGAATATATAATTTGTAATGATTACTCTGGTTGATATGTTAATTACATTGATTATAATTAGAAACTCCATCCCATGCAATATTATTCATATTAGCCCAACCCTTTTTAGAACATATAGGGATATCACTATCTTGCATGTCTGCCCAGTCAGATGAAGTTCCACTACTGTCTTTGTCTCCATTTTCTATTTTGGGATAAGTATCGTTTTGAGTAATAGATGCATTCTCACTTGACCGTATTGAGCCAATATTAGATGTACCAAACCCTGGAACCTTGCACCATATTTTTTGATTTTCGTCTGTATGAGATTCCCATAAATCTGGACAAGTATTTGTAATAGGAGGATAAGCGGCATCAGTGTTTCCTCCTTTTTTATTTCCTACCATACGAGTACCTATAAAGGTTAATACAACTATTAATAAAATTATCGCGATAGCAATAGTTATAAAGTAAAACCACTCCATTATATATTAATGTTATAAATTATTCAGTACAGACTATTCCATATTACTAAATATTTAGTAAGTTGCATATTTATTTCTTATTAAAGATTATACCAATAAAATGAATTTGACCAATATAGATATCTATCAAAACAATCAAATATTAGATAAATCAGCATATAATGGGCGTGTTAACATAATGGAAGAACCCTCACCCGAAATTCAGTTTAAAATGCAAGAACGTATTGCGGTAAAAAACAAAACAACCGAATATAGAGGAGCTATTGCTGGTGATTTAGAATCAAATTTATTATCAACAGTTTATTTTTCTGCAGACAATATTCAAATAATTCAAAATGGACTCCGTGCAGGTGTTTATAAAATGTCTGGCGATAATTTCGTTATTGTCCCACAAAATATGGACACATTGAAAATTATCATGCGAAGTATTTTTTTACAATATGCGGAATTTGATATGAATAATATAACAAAAGAAGTATCCAGATTGAATAAATTAGTACTTGATTATGCAGTTCCCAGTGTGTACAACGAAGCAGTCGGTTATATGAAATACTGTGAAGACCAAAGCACATTAGCGGTTCCATTGGCATTACCTCAACAAAGTGACCGTGAAAGTAAACAATTGGAGTTAAAACCTTTTGTATAATCGAATTAATATGTTAACTCTGTGTACAAAATTAACTGTTTTTCATTATCTGGTATACTAACATGTGTTAGTATATTATATATTGTCATTGCAAAGTAGACGAAAAGAGAAAACTCATATATTCGTTCAAATAATGATAATTTTCTTAGTGTGTACTTATAAATATACTCATGTACTATCAAGTTCCACCGTATAAAATCAAAATAACAGGGCCAATATTCTTTAGGGATATGGGTATAAACTGAAGGTGCCATTAATGCAAAACTAAGCATTGACCAGTGAGATATTTGATATGGTATAAAAAATGCTCCCCCCTCTAAAAATATATCATGTTCACCGAAAATAAGTTGATATGTATGTGCATATATATCTACTGGAGCAGCAACCAGGAGTAAATACCAAAAATATGGTAATTTACGAAGCCAGTATTTATGAATATATGCAGTTCTACACGGTTTTTGATGGACCTGGAATGCATTCGCGTATGAATCTGCCATTTCTTCTGCAAAATAATTATTTTTACTTCCACCATGACTCATACCACTATACATTAGATAGGTTACGGCGACTGCACGAGGTTTGTAATATTTTTTATATGCAGTATACTCATGTTCAATTATATTATGCCATGAATTATCTTTTATAAGACGCATTTTATAAAACTCATTATTGTTCATAATTATATTATCAGTAATCATAATATTTATATTTATTTATATAGATTTATTATAACATAAATGATGTTAATGAATTATACAATAATAATAAAAAAATGTATATTATTATAATTTTAAATTAATATATAATTACTTCTTTTTAATTTTTAATACATTGTTTTTAGTCACCTTCTTACCAGCAGCAGCTGGTTTGACTTGTCCAGCTTGAATTTTTTCACGTTTTTGTCTGTATGTCATATAATTCTTCTTGAAAGTAGCTAATTCACCTAACCACATCTGCTCTAATGTAGTATTTGTTAACACCGTCAACTCCATTTGTGTATCATCTTTTTCTTTCATGATGGATGCAACATTCTCATCGGTGACTGAGTCCATTGGCATCTTGACCAAATATTTGTAATCATCATCAATCTTATCAAATTTCATACCTTCCAATAATTCTGTAACTTGATTTGCCTTTTTACGACGCAAATCAATAGAACCCTTAAGATTTTCTTGAATATATCGTGCACGATTAGATAAACGAATTAACTTGTGATTCATATTTTTAATTAGGAATTCCTTCCTCTTATGATATACACCAAGTCTAACATCATAAAACTCATCGGCAATTTCCTCAATAGAATCGTATTTATGCAATCTACAATCTTTGTTAAACATATGCATATTTGTTGCACTATTCGTAGTAGACAATTTCAAAATTTTATGAACCCCATTGCAACCATATTCATCAATAGATTCTTCTAATTCACGCAATGAACCTCGTGGGAATACAACGGTAATATCAACAGATACCTCTGTAGAAATAGATGTGAAATCACGAATACTTGGTGTTACTTTCTTACCAGTTTTGCTGGTTCCATCCATCAACGATTCAAGGAAAGTAGTGTATGGCATAGTCCATGTACCAATAGGTAATTCTGTAATACGGATTTTATCTTCGGCAATCTTTTCGTACACTCCCTTAATCAAATATTTCTTATCTGCGATGCGTTGAACAGTACCCTTAAAACCTTCATAGTAAGGAATAAAATCAATATCCTTTGTATTTTTATTATTCAATTTCTTTGTCAAATATTCTACGATTGTTAACGGATTGTATGATGCAATATTACACGAAAATCCTGTACCAATACCTGAAATACCATTGATTAATGCGAAAGGAATAATTGGAACATAATATTCTGGTTCAACAACAGTACCGTCATCATTTAAATATTGTAAGACAGAATCGTCCGCGTCTGGGAAAATACTACGGGTTAATGTATTTAGTTGTGTAAAGATATATCTCTCAGATGCACTATCATCACCTCCATGTAATCTCGTTCCAAATTGACCATTCGGTTCCAATAGATTAATATTGTTAGAACCTACAAAGTTTTGTGCCATATTTACAATTGCACCATTTAAACTTGCTTCACCATGATGATATGCACTATGTTCTGATACATATCCTGAAAATTGTGCTACTTTAATTTCACTTGTTAGTTTACGTTTAAATGCTGAGAATAAGATTTTTCGTAATGAAATCTTAAGACCATCAACCATATTAGGAATGGAACGTGCACAATCATAAGTACTAAAATGAATCATTTCATTGTTGATAAATTGTTCATATTGAACCGAAGGAGTGCTTGTATTAAGATATGCGTCTTTATCATACGATTCCAGCCATTGTTTCCTATCATCAGCACGTTTTTTATTAAATATTTTGTCAATAGTATCATCACTATTTGCACCAGAATATACAAAATCAACAATCTTTTTGTTTGCGAAATAGGTTTTAAATTCGGCAGAGGTAGATGTACCAAGACCCTTAAAATATTTTACATTCCACCCTGCTGAACCGTTCTCACCCAAATTATTTTTCCATGTATTATACTCACCGTCATTATAGAATAATAGCGTTTGTGCTCCCTTTTTGGCACGTAAAATCGGTGTATTCATAAATGATAGGAATCCTGGTATTTTTGTTAATGATCCCCATTCACTGTGAAATAGATTAATACATAGACCTTTGATATGAGAGCCATCCAAATCTTGATCAGTCATATACATAATTTTACCGTATCGTAAATATTTATGAACATCTTGTATAGTTTCATATTCTCGACCTGTTTCTAATCCAAGAATTTTTTTGATTTCATTTATTTCTTTGTTTTCACTGATTTTCTTTATTTGTTCACCTCTTACATTCAATAACTTACCTTTTAAAGGGTAAATACCAATCGTGTTACGGTCATCACTTGATAATCCAGATACAATACCAGATAAAGCTGATAACCCCTCACACAAGATAAGAATACAATCTTTTGAATTTACAGTTCCACTGTGATTTGCATCAATTAGATTAGGAATACCTCGTACAGATTTTGTTTTAGACCCGTCGGTCTTCTTAGCAAGTTTATTATCTTTTGCTTCAATTAATGAACATGCGACATCCATTACTCCTAATTTGGCAATCTTTTCAATAAATGTATCACTAACCTGACATGTTGAACCGAATTTAGCAGATGGTGTATTCATATAATCTTTGGTTTGACTATCAAATGATGGATTTTCAATGTCACAGCGTAGGAATAAAATGATTTGCTCTTTGATTGCTGCTGCATTTACCTTAATCTTTTTCTTTTTTTCAATATAATCGCATAATTTACGAACAATCTGTCCAGTAATATAATCAACATGTTTACCGCCTTTGAAAGTACAAATACCATTTACAAAGGAAACCTGCATAAACTCATGATTTGGTGAAATAGAAACTGCGTATTCCCATCTTTCATCTGGATGTTCATATACACGTTTTGTTGTATCCTTAGCACCAATATACAAATCAATATATTGTTGGAAATTCTTCACATTGATTGTGGTATCATTACAACTCACCTTGATTTTTTTAATAGAATGGTCAGTTATTGCACCAATGTCATAAATACGTTTACGTAGCAATGCTAACATATCATGTGTTATCCCGTTTATACCAAACCTCTTATAATCAGGGCGGAATGTAACCTTTGTATAAGATTTAGCAGTTGTCGCTACCTTAGTAATCTTTGGTGGGTCAATTCTGTCAAGATTATCATGAAACTCTTGAATATATTTGAGTCCACGTGTATGGTCAACAGTTTCTACACGACCATATGTAGACCAAATAAGAACCAACTTAAACCCAAATCCATTTTTTCCTCCAACAATACGTTTTTCATTTTTATTATAATTTGTTGATGTACGTAAATGTCCAAATATCATTTCAGGAATCCACAAGTTATTTTCAGGGTGTTTAGCAATATCAATACCATTACCATCATTAGCCATTGTAATTGTACCATCTTCAGTAATAGTAGTATCAATATATGTTACAAATCGCTTTGATATCATTGGTGAATGAATCATTCTTATAACATGGTCTCTGCAATTTACAATACCTTCATCAAATAACTTGTATAATCCTGGAATATATTCAATATCACGATAACAAATTTTATTGGTTGCTTCATCATAGACCCATAATGAGGCATCTACATTTTCAACTGAACCAATATATGTATCAGGATTATCTAAGATATGTTGTTTATCAGTTTTTTGTTGGTATTGTAAAGCAAGTTCATCATTTTTGTTTGCTTTAACCGATGCTGTAGATTTAGTCTTTAAAGAAGCCATATTCAAAATATACAATAGAATATTACGAAGGTTTTAATTCAATTTTATGAAAGAAACAAATATCGTCATATATATATTTAAAAATGCCTCAAAAACCCAGTATGTTTGATATTAATAAATTTTGCAATGGTGAGCGTTCTACATGTAATAATATTGGATATTCAAGAATTAATACTGGTGGAAATGATCCTACTTTAAGTAATAAAATGCGATATTCTCAAATGTTACATTCTCGTAAATTTAAGAATGTTCGGAATACAAATATGGAATCTACCCCCACAAAGCCAGAATTACCGTTATATAGATTCCCTACTGGTTATATTTTTACTATGTCTTCTAAATAATTTAGTTGATTTCATTATATTTTATTTCTATAGTATATAATGAAACGTCCTGTTCGTGGAGATGATGGTAAATACCATTTAAAAAGTGGAGTATTTGACGAACTTTTTGGTTCTCGTACACAAGTTATGAACGGCACTGCGTATAAAACCAGTGGTGAGCTTACAAAGAAAGATTTAATGATGAACAAATGGGGTCGTATTGTTTCTGCTAAGAAACATAAAACCGCCAAAAAAGAAAAACGTTTAGAGAAGCATGGATTTTTTGCAAAGAAAGGAAAATTCGGTTATGTCAAGAAAACCGCTCGTAAAAGCCGTAAAAACCGTAAATCAAAGAAACAATCTGGCGGTGCTGCATTAACTCCTGCAGATGTATAATTATAATACATACCAATCACCTGATATAAATTTAGAATCTATAATATATTCTTGGTAATTATCAAATATATATTTTTCAAAATATCCTTTACTAATTATTTGACGACGATTATTATTCGTCGCGGTTGTTGTTTGTGAACCAGATATAGATTTACAATAGAATATATATGCATCATATATTGAAATATTTTGACATATTGGTGGGGAAGAAACCCTCAATGTATTTGATACTACACTCATATGGTCATTTTGTAATTGCATTTTAAGAGCATCCATAGAAACTTGTATTTCAAGTTGTTTATCCCATAAAGAACAACGGACTTTTGATATAAATTTATCACGGTCGATTTCAATTGACGGGTGATAATATACAATTAAATCCACCATTTGTTTATCACTTATTTGTGGTGCAAATTCATTATTTAATTCACACCATTTACGGAACAATATTAATAATTCATCTATCTCTAACTCATACTCTGTATCATCTTCTGTCATAGTTTCATTCCAGAAATCCAAAAATTTATGTATTGATGGTATGAATTTACTACATACACCAACGAAGCTATCTGCTGTAGTATTATAATATTTTTTTAATTTTTCAGTTAACATAGTTTTTAATGATTGTAAAAATACTACTGCTGGTAAATCTTTTTCTCCTAAAAATTGTTTCCATAAATATTGCATATTTTTCCATGTTATTTGTGGGACACGGACCAGGGATGTTTTTGTATTATCTAATATTTGTACAGGGGATATTGTATTATTTTGGGTTTCATCTATATCTATTACGCTATTTACAAATTCATTTATTAAGTCATGTATATCCATATTTTTCATAAAATATACATATGATGGTAAATTTACATTATTACAATAATTTTCTATATATTCATCTGCTGAATTATATCGTAATGAATAATGACATGCTACACATAATATATCTGGTACGTTTTGATTTATTATTTGTCCATATGTTATCTCTGATTTCACATTGCTATTTATATTTATTAATCGGCAATCTTCATATTTATGGTCGTGGTATTTATATTTAAAAGTCTGTGATAAATTGCAACCTATAAACATTTGACTCATATGGTTTAACTGTGTTAGGAAAAATTTAGCATTCGGATCTATAAAATATATCAATGATGAATTTTTACGAAATATATTATCACCCAATATTGTCAAAAAATGCTTTGTCTCTGCACGTGTTTTAAATATTATAGGACATAATCGGTCTATTACTGACTGAATTGTTGCAGATTCAGGAACAGTATGTAATAAACTGGTTTCGCGGATTCTCTTCATTATATTCAAACGGGTTTTTTGTTTCCATGACATTAATGAACCATCTCGGTTTAGTAAATTCAATACATTATACAATATATCATCTTCATTGAACAACTGATAATGAATTCCATCATAATAAAAGAAATTATCAGTAGATGCTGTGTAAAAATATTGATTATTGTTTAAAAAACTTTGAATAAATGTATCTTGTTCAGTTGTCAATTCATTAAATCGTATCACTCGTTGATTATGGGATTCATTCATGTTTTCAAACATATTAGCTATTTGATTACAAAAATATGTATTTACTTTTTGATACATATAACTATTTGATTCATATTTGTCAAATATGTCATTTACTATTTTATTTGCTCGTTCTTTATCTTTTTCCAAATCGTTTTCCATGTCTATTTTCAATAAAGTAATATAAAGTTATTGGTTTATATTACTTTTTTAATTATATTGTCACTACACTATGTATTTTTGTTGATTTATAATATTCGTTAGTTGAATCTACCATAGACGCTAATATGTATTTCGAAATTATCATTTTTGATTGTAATAATTGTTCACTTGGTAATACTGCAAACCATTGATATTTTGTACGTTGTAATACTTCATCCGCTGGGATATAAATTCCTACGGTACGATTATCTAAGTCTAAATATGCTTCTTCCATTAAATTGTCTAAAACAATCTGCCCCCCTTTTGTTGTTTTTATACCTACATTTTCGCCACCTACTAAATCCATTTTATTTTCATGAATCATTTGTTGACATTTTCGTGATATTGAACCTATAAAATCACACTCGGTTGTTGTGTGTATTTTATTAGTACATTTTATAAATTCTATCATTTCTTTAATGTATTTATCATTTTTTGGTGCACCCATTATATAAGTACTTGGAATAAATGGTTTATCTGTTGTTCTATTTATCATATCACATGTTTTATTTATAGCTTCACAGACAAATGGTTTACCATTTTTTATCATATCGTCATAAAATGGTTTTAAATTTTTTATGCATAAAAATGAATTAGGTACTACTAATCCACCATATATTTCTAATAATCGTGCCATACCTAATTCACGATATTGAGATTTTGTTGGTTCTGCCATGGTACTGACATTAACATCCCATTCTGGTAATAATTTATTAAATGATTCATCGTCTATTAAACATACGTTAAAATCGTCACCACAATGATTTATGATTGATTTAATAATTAAATGTAAATATGGCTGATTTAAATCGGTTGTATTTCGTGATTGAAAATCTTTCCATGTTCTTGCATTAATTTCATATTTGGAATGAATCCATAATTTGGGGCGGTTATACCCATACAATGGAGATTCGTTCAATAAATAATCTTGTATTATCTTATACTCGTCGTTTGTTTCTAATTTTTCTTTAGTATTTGCAATTAGGGTTGACCCTACATATATTAACCCAAAAGCAATAACATAATGTGAGACATTCTTTATACCAAATACCATTGTACTATCTTTTATATAGTATGATAGTATATTTTATTGTTATTGGATAATCGTGTTATCAATAATAAATTAAATAATCTATTTTGTAGTTTGATTCATTATATCTCATTTGAGAAGTAAATCTTATAAGATTTTTTTTACATATTTGTCTAATTATATTTAATAAGGATTTATATGTCATTTCTCGTGTTAAATAAAACCATTTACTAACAAAATAATATTCTTTTAAAATTTTACAAAATTCTTCATTATAATTATGAAATATCATTTTTCGGTATGCATTTATATCAACTAAATAATAATTTTCTTTTTTTAAACATATTTTATCTAATAAATCAAATAATAATTGGGATGGTATTGGATATTTTATTGTTTGATTAGACATTGCATAATAATAACATATATTTTATATTATTATTTAAACATTATTCTTCTAAATCCTTAGAATAATTGAAAATTATTCGGTAGCAGGGTCGGCAGCCTTCTCAGCAGCGGCCTTCTCAGCAGCAGCCTTCTCAGCAGCGGCCTTTTGAGCAGCAGCCTTCTCTGCAGCAGCCTTCTCTGCAGCGGCCTTCTCTGCAGCAGCCTTCTCTGCAGCAGCCTTCTCTGCAGCGGCCTTCTCAGCAGCGGCCTTCTCTGCAGCAGCCTTCTCTGCAGCAGCCTTCTCTGCAGCGGCCTTCTCTGCAGCGGCCTTCTCAGCAGCGGCCTTCTCTGCAGCAGCCTTCTCTGCAGCGGCCTTCTCAGCAGCGGCCTTCTCAGCGGCAGCCTTCTCTGCGGCAGCCTTCTCAGCAGCAGCCTTCTCAGCAGCAGCCTTCTCTGCAGCGGCCTTTTCAGCAGCAGCCTTCTCAGCAGCGGCCTTCTCAGCGGCAGCCTTCTCTGCGGCAGCCTTCTCTGC